>Ga0268291_1025_pt1 | contig 173076 bp, 162 predicted proteins | sample MetcocultureBM_FD_191347 | JGI IMG/M metagenome (GOLD analysis project Ga0268291, IMG submission 191347) | Soil microbial communities from Anza Borrego Desert, Southern California, United States - Methanotrophic co-culture BM | ecosystem: Environmental > Terrestrial > Soil > Desert | place: USA... | reverse complement strand
TGGTGCCGTTGGCCATGGAGGTTTCCAAGAGCCGTCCGCCGCCGTCGAACACGAAGTTGACCCGCTCGCCGCCGGGGGCCTGCACGGCACTGAGCCGCCCGACCGCATCGTAGAGGAAATCGCGGCGATGGCCTTCGCTGTCCTCGAGGCTGTCGAGGAGCCCGCCGGGGCTGTGGCGGTAGGTCAGGGTCTTGGGTCCCCGACTGTCGGTCACGGTGGCCAGGCGATGGGCGGTATCGTAGGTGTATTGATAGGTAACTTCCGGTGTCTCTGCGGTCAGCACCTGGCCCAGGGCATCGTAGGTGTACTGGGTGATGTGGGGCGAGGGATCGGTGTCGGAGCGCTGGGCAATGCGCCGGATCAATAACCCATTGCGGGTGTGATCGTATTCCCATTCGACGCTGTGGCCGTTGGGGGACACGCGGCGGATCGGGTTGCCGTAGGCATCGTAGGTCCAGCGGGTGGTGTGGCCGTTGGCGTCGGCGGCTTCGATCACCCGGCCGAAGTCGTCGTAGCCGTAGGTCGCCTGATCCGTCAGAGTTTCGCTGCCGGTGGCCGTGCGATAGCCGGCCCGGATTTTTTGCACATCGCCCAAGGCGGTGTACTGGGTTTCCGTGACCTGGCGGATAGCGGTCAGGCCCAAGGCGTCATGCACGGGACCGATGGTCTTGACCGGCCGGTTGAGCACGTCGTACTCGGTCAGAGTTTCGCGCCCGCCATTGTCCACGGTCCGGGTAACGTTGCCGTTTTGGTCGTAGAAGTAGTCGGTATAACGCCCGTCGGGGCCGGTCAGCCGTTTCAGCCGCCCGTTCTGGGTCTGGTCGTAATAGGCGTACTGGGTGACGAGACCGTTGGGATCGGTCACCCGGATGGGCCGTCCGCCGATATCGTACTCGGTGACGACCGCGTTCCCCTGTTGGTCGAAGGCGCGGGTCGGCCGGTTGAGAGCGTCGTATTCGAACCGGACGCTGTAGCCGTCCGGGTTGGTGATCTTGAGAACGTTGCCGACTTCGTCATAGGCGATCTGGGTCGCGTACCCGGCTGTGTTGCGGCGAACCACGGGCCGATCGAGGGCATCGTATTCCACCACGTCCTGCTGGAAAAGGCCGTAGACGCCGTTGCCATCGAAGGCGGTCAGACTGGCGCCGATGGGGTTGCCGTTATTGTCGTAGGCGAAGTCGCGCCATTGCCGGAGGGCATCGGTCGCGCGTGTGATCTGGCCGTCGTCGTTGTATTGGGTCTGGGCCGGATAGAACCGCGCGTCCACAGCGACGGTCGGACGCCCCAAGGCATCGAAGGCTTGGCTCGCGTTGGTGCATTGGTCGGCTAGCGTGGCTTCACCCAGTTGCTGCAAGCCGCAGCGCTTGATCGATGTGGGGTTGAGCGCCGAGGCGTCGTATCCGAACTCGAGGTAAGGGCCTTCCTGGGTGATGAAATCCCGCACGCGCTTCGTGCGCGTGAGGTTGCCCGCCGCGTCGTAGGTATGGATCGTCCACGCGGCAATTTGCGAGGGCGTGGGCGTCGCGGTGTTGACGCCCGGCTTCAGGGCGATGACCTCCGTGCGGTTGCCGCGGGCGTCGTAGCGGTACAGCGTGTAATGGCCGTTGGCGTCCTTGGTCTTGGTCGGCAGGTTAAAGGCGTTGTAGCCTTCGTAGGTGACGGTGCTGCCGTCGGGCAGGGTCATCGTGGTCACGTTGCCCGACGCATCGTAGGCGTACCGGATCGCATTGCCGAGCGCATCGCGCCGCTTTGTCTCGTTAAGGGGATTGGCCGTGTCCTGGTATTCGTAGACCAGCCGCGAGCCATCTCCTTGCTGGTGCTGGAGCTGTTGCCCCCATTCGTTGAAGAGATAGGTCTGGCTGACCCCGCGCTCGTCGACAGTGGTCGTTTCCCGGCGGAATTTGTTGTACCGGAAGGTGTAGGTATGTCCCTGGCTGTCGGTATGCCGGAAGGTCTTGCCGTTGGCGTAATACTCGAAGCTCATGCCGTTGCCGTTCGGCCGCGTGTAGGTCTTCAGGGCATGATCGAGATTGGTGCCATCGGCGGCGGTGTAGTAGGTGTAGGCCGTCGAACTACCGCGACGCCCCGCGACGACCTCCGGGCTTTCGAATTTGACGAGATCGCCGCGGCCGTCATAGGTGTAGCGGAAGGTCCGCCCTGCCCAGTCGGTGATCCGGGTGATACGGCTGCCGCCATTGTCGTACCAGAACCGAAGCGTGCGGCCGATCCCGTCGGCGACGGTGGAGAGATTCGCGCCGCTATAGCCGAAACTCAAGGCGTTGTTGTTGCGGTCGACCACGCGAACCAGTTTCGCCGTCTGGCCGGCCGTACCGGGGATGTTCTGGAAATAGAACACCAGCCCGGATTTTTCCTTCAGGCTGTATTCGCCGTTGGCTTCCCGTTTGGCGGTGACGCGCAGCTCGACCTGGGGCGTCAGGCCGGCATTCAACGGCACGCCGCTGGCCGTGCCTGCAACGCTTAAACGGCTCGCCGAGCCCGAGCCGTCGACCCAAATCACCGTGTCGACAGTCCCGTTCGCATTCTCATCGAAGAACTGCAGCTGATGGTTGAAGCTGTGCGTCCAGCCGAAACCCAAGGGGCCGTCCTTGCGGATGTTCGAGTTATAGGTGCGCTCGAATACGATGTCGAGTCCCCCTCGCCCCCTGATGGCCAGGTCCCGCTCCGGATGGTAGAGGTTGCCGGAAACCAGGTTGACGGGATCGCCGCCAACGTTTGTTTTTCCGGCTACATAGCCCGTATTGCTGCCCGGCCCGAAATGCGGGGTGTCGATTTTGATGTTGCTGTTGGCGACCGAGCCCACGGTCAGGGACGTCGCGATCGTGGGCGTAAAGACCGATCGAAAGCCGGTGCCCAACGCTTGATCAAAGTGATTGCTAATCGGCCTTGCTAGGGAATAACCGCCTTGGGCCGTGGTGTAATCGCCGGAAATCGTGTAGCTGGTACTAGCCGATTGCAGATTTTGATTACCGTCCAGAGTGGCCTTTTCCGCCACCCACACGGCGCCGGCCCAGCCGTCGTAATTGATCAGGCACCGTGGCAGGGTGATTTTGAAATAGCCTTGCGCAAACAGATTTTTTAAGGCGTCTTTGACTGCGGTTGAATAGTTCAGGTTGATCGGCGAAGCCAGGCAACCGATATTCAATTGGGTATCGACATCCGCACTGCTCGTCAGGGCCACTACGGGCAGGCCGGTATCATTGGCGAACTGCAGGCCGCGGATGGTGCTGACGGCGTCCACGTGGGCCTGTTCCTGCCAAATGTACGATTCGTAGGCAGAAGCGGAATAACCCGCCAACAAGTAATTGTTGTAATTCGCGGCACCGGTGACGATGTTCCGAGAGCGGAGGCTGCCGCCCGGCACATCGACCAGGAGTCCTTTGCGCGAGACTGCAAGGGGCAGGTCGAACACGTACTCCACCTTCATCGCCGTGGACGTGAGCCCGATGTGATTGCCGCTGTCGCCGGTCTCGCCGTAGAGCCGTCCCACGGTTTTTCCCGCCTCGGTGATGTAGTCCATATATTTCAGCCCGGCAATGTGGAGGTATTCGCCGAGCGTGTCGTCCATCCGAGTGTTGGGATTCGCAGTGGTTTCGACGGCGTCGAGTAGCTTCGCCGAGCGCGCTTCGATCAGGTCGTCGGACGCATGAAAGGCGTAGACCTGAAGCGCATGGTAGTTGTACGCTCCGATGTTCCAGTATTGAACCTGATTGATCGTGACGTTATTGAGCGAAAGACGTATTGTCAGTTGGTTGCTGCGGGTGCAGAAACCCACAGCCGTGCGGGTTCCGGCGGGCGTAATATCCACGCCGTCCCGCCTGAAAACCGGCTGGACCAAGGTCTGCTGATAATTGGAGGTAGTCGCACAAGGCACCTCCATCGCCGTTCCGGACTGCCAGGCCGCGACGTTGCCCGCGGCGGTATTCGATGCGTTGGTTTGCACGAAGGACAGGGTCAATCGGCTCGAAGCGAGTTCGGCCATCGGCCGATTGAGTGTTGGCGCCAAGGCAGTGCCGGATTGATTCAGCACCGTGAACTGGGCAAAGTAGCGGTGGGTATCCGGCAACACCGCGGTTTCGGACTGGCCGCTCCCCCAATCCTTAAAATTCAGGACGTCGTAAGGCAGCGTGCTGGGCAGCACGTCAATGTTCCGTTGCAGGATGGCGCCCCGGTACCCTCCGCCGTGCACGAGCGATGTCCCCAGCGCCGCTTCCATCTGATCCTTCAGCGCTTCCTGAGGCATGACGGTCGTGCGCTTGCTCAGATATGCGTTGTAGTCGAAGCTGAAGCCTGGAATATCGGCAACGGTCGTGCCGTTCGTGTAGGTCATCTCCTTGAAGCTCGGATCCAGCGGAATCCAATGGAACCCGCTGTTGTCGTTGCGCGAGCCGCGATAATTGCCATAGGGCACGCAGGCTTCGATCCATACGTGGGAAAAGCTAATCCGGCCGGACGGCAGCAGTTCCTTTGGTATCTGCCCAACACCCAACCTGGACCAAGCTCCATTCACAGCCTTTACGCCCAACCAGTCCAGCATACGCGGATCGCTGTATTGGAACGCAACTTCGCCGTAGACATACCGGGCCGGAATCTTGGCGATGCGCAGCAGAGCAATCAACAGCGAAGCTTGATCGGTGGCGTTGCCGGAGCCGCTGACCAGGGTCGCGGCGGCGCCTTTCAAGGAGCCAAAGTAAGGCTGGAATTCGATCTGGTTCTTGACGTATTCGTAAATCTTGACCGGCGAATACTGCAATTTCTCGGCGAGGGCCAACACGTCCGGATCGTTCAGATTGATTTCCGGCAGAGCGTTGCCGAGATCCGCCGCCTGATAGCCGCAAGCCACCGCTTCAGGCGCCGCGGCCGACGGCGGGGCGGCTTGAGCCGTGCCTATCCCTAAGGCATCCATCAGCTGGTCGACGAACTCGGCCAGCTTCTTCGAATGGCCCGAAGGTTCGACACGAGCCCCGGCATTTCCTATCGGTGCGGCATAGGCAGGCGGAGGGGCATTCGGAATATCGTCGGGCGTAAGTTTTGTCGGCTCCTGCTGGGTGAAGGTCGGCTGGGGCTGGGCCTGCACCTCAACCGGCGGTGATTGGAGTTGTTGCAGGAGGCCTTGCAGGGTCGCCAAGGCCTGATGCCGCTCGCTGGCGGTCTGGGCACCGAGTGCGGCGTCCAGAGCGCGATCCAGCCGATCGAAGCGCTCGCGCACCTGTTCCGCGAGCCCCGAATTTTCCAAGCCTCGGCCGGCCAGCCAGCCTTCGATTTCAGAACGGTAGGCACGGAAGCTATCCCGTTTTTGCTCCAACTGCTTCGTTAGCTGCGGAACCGTATCGTTTCGCGCTTCCGAAAACTCGGTGAGCAACCGTTGCGTATCGCTATGTTCACTCGCGATGCCTTTCGACCAGTTTTCGGTATCGCCGGGCTCTCCCTCCCCAATATAGGCAGCCGCGATGGTCTCCGCGGCGGAATCGAAATCCGGCATCGCCGCGCCGGTCCGCGGCGAGTATTGCTTCGGTGGCTTGGCCTTTATCGATTCGGCATTCGATGCCGACGTTTCGGAATCGACGGATTTTTCACCACCGGCAAACCAGGTCAAAGCCGCAGTCGTTACAACGACCAGGATGGCGATGATCGAGAGTCGAAACGTCCCCCACGGCGCTTTATTTTGCATTTGTTATGGTCTCCAAGAACGCATCCGTACACAGCCGCCGGCAAGAGGCGGCAACAACCCCTGAACGAGGTTTCTCACCCCGCCGGCTATAGCAGCAGCGTGGAAATGATGCTGATCACCGCCGGCTCGTTGACGACCGGGTTACGCCCGATTTGAACTTCGGCACCGTCGGCCAGATTATCGTGATCGCTGTCGGCCACGTCGGGATCGCTGCCGTGGGTGAATTCCCCGACATTCGAGAGCGCGTCGTTGTCGGGATCGAGCGCCGCGTCGCTCGGATCATAAGGGTTCAGTGCATGGGCCAATTCCCAGACGTTGGGCATGCCGTCCTGATCCGTATCCCAATAATCGGGATAATTGGTCCATTCGAGGCTGTCGGGGATGCCGTCGAGGTCCGTATCGGCGGCAAGCGGATTCAGGCCGTCGCGCAGCTCGAAAAAGCTCGGGACACCGTCGCCGTCCGTGTCCGTTGTCGTGTCGTTCTGGGCGATCACGCGCAAGTAGCCCGGCACCGCCACGGAAATACCTTGGCTGTCCCTGAGGTTCAACACGAAGGGATAGGAACCGGCCGCCGCGGGCGTCCCGGAAAGCGACCAGGGCGCGGCGGCGCTCACCGCGATGCCTGGCGGCAGGTGTCCGCCGCCGAGCGACCAGGTGTAGCCGGGCGTACCGCCGGCCGCGGACAGCGGATAGGAAAAAACGGCATTGGCGAGCGCTTCCGTCGCAATCGGGTTGCCGCGCAGGTTGGTCGGATTCGGCGTCGCGGTCAGGCCGTTTTGCGGCAGCAGCTTCCAGCCGTCAGCCTGATTGGGGTCGGTGCCCACCAAGGGTTCGACCGCATCGGGAATGCCGTCGCCGTCGCTGTCGGCCATCACGGTCGGCGGAAAGGTCCGCAAGGCGAGTCCCGTTTCGTAGGCGTCCCCGCTCCAACTGCCGTCAGCCGCTTGCCGATTTTGCAGGAAGGCGGCGGCTTGCGCCAAAGCGGTATCGGTACCGGCCGGCGCGAGTCCGGCGGCCGCAGCCGCCTGCAAGGCCAGATAAGCGGTGGCGGTGGACCGCTCCACGCCGGTGTCGGCGCTGTGGTCGGTAAAGCTCCCGTCGGCTTGCTTCTTGGCGAGCAGCCAGTTGGCGGCGCGTGAGACTTGCGAACCGACGGTCGTCTGACCGTCCTGATAAAAATGGCTGAGCGCCACCACGTTCGCTGCCGTCGGGAGAATGGCGGGCGTCTTGTTCACGCCCAGGGAGCCTCCCGAGTAAGACCAGCCACTGTCTCCGGCCGGTTGTCCCGAGGCGGTCAGATCGAAATAAGCGGCGGTGGGCGCCGTGACGCCGGCTGAGCGTAAAGCTTCCATCGCCAGCCCCGAATCTGGGAATCCCCCGTCGTACCCGCTGTAGGCGCCCCAAATCCCGTCGCCGTTCCGGAGCGCCAACAAGGCGGCGGTCAAACCCAATTCACGGGTATCGATGCCGGCATTTTCCAGCGCGATCACCTTGCGGGCCAGGGAATCGACGCTGTCGGCCTTTTGATTCGACAGCCAGGCCAATGCCCGGGCGTAGTGGAATCCCTGGTCGGCGCCAGAATTCTTCAAGGCGGCCAGGGCTTCCGCCGTAGCGGCCACCCGCGCTCCGCCCTGCCCCCAGCTGCCGTCGCCGTTCTGGTGCTGGATCAACCAGCCGATGGCTTCGGCGCGGTCGAGATCCGGATCGGCGAAGGCTGGGTGATGTATTACTATCGCGAACACCGCTGGACAGGCGATTGTCAAGATCGGTCGTGGTCGCTTATTCATGTCCAATGCTTATCCCCCCTGCCTTCCCCTATCGTTCTTTGCAGTTTGGCTGGTCAGACCGCGCGCGCTCTGCGCACGAGGCTCTTTCAATGTGGTCACCACGTTCTTATAACGTCAGCTAATTTGAGTTAACCCAAATGGCATCAACATTGTTGTGGGTGCCGCTATTGCAAGAGGACGAGTAAATCTTGATGCGCTTCCCCGTTGCCGCCGCTAGCGAGAGCTGGGAGATCATCACTTTCTGCGCTTCGCTGGGTGTCCCAGTCGTCGGATAAAGCATGCTAAAAACCGCCAAGTTCTGTCCGACCCATCCACTTACAATCGGACCAATATAGGCTGGACAGTTGTTGACGTTATCGGCGGCCAGTGGATCCAACCAGACATAGAAGGCACCCACAGTAGAGTGTGTTCCCATGACTTTCCCAAACTCTTGCGTCCATCCGGCCGCCCACCCGGATACCGGGATCGACAGCACACCAGCCAGAACGCTGAATAAACCCGATCGAAACAGCGTTTTTGTTACGCGTGGCACATTTGTTCGCTGCATGGCTTGCTCCTGGTTCTTAGAAATTGAAGTCGCCCCCTGCCCCCGTTTCCGCAACCATAGAAAATCCGAGAAACGAAGGCCATTTCACTTCGCTCTGCATCGAGCGTTCATGTCTAGATCGTGTCAACGTAAATCCCGCAAACACCCCGAAGCCCAGAACATGGGCTATCAAATCTCGAACATCCGCCTGCCTACAGCGCGCACATCAGTTGGCGAAAAACGAACGACCTCAGCCAGGGGCTTAACCGGCGAATAGGAAGGGGGGACGCGGTATCATCATGGCCATTCCGGACGACGCTCATGGCGCACCCGAACAGTCTGCCTCAGAGTCGGATTTTTGTTTTCGTCTGAAATCCGAATAAAGACCTGATCAAGCCCCCCGCGGCTCTCGTACTTGCGCGCAAGTTTGACGGCTGTAACTCAAGCGTGACAAGTCAGCCAAAGCTGAAAAATATGTAAGCCTTAGCAGACAGATGTTGAGGTGTGAATAATTGAAGTGCTCACGCCATTACGGGTTTAGAGCGTTTTCCATCCCGGTGTACGGATTCGTTCCAGGAGGGGAGAACGTAGGTCGGCAATCCCTTGCCGACAAAGCCCTTCGCCGAGCCGATACGTCGGCAAGGGATTGCCGACCTACATATCCGAATCCCTTACACCGATTCGGAAAACGGGCTAGCCAGAGAGGGGGGACACGAGGGCGTAAGAAAGGGTATGCGCAACGGCTTTCAAATCCACACCGCTAAACTGTGGTGAAAAATGCTCACGGCACTCGTTGATGTGGTCGGCGAATCCGCTTACGAGATCGCTGCCTTATGCAAGCTGTCGAGAAACGAGCCACATCTCAGGCTTTGAGATCAGGACGTTTCGTTTGATGTAACGCCCCAAGGGTGTAGGTCGGGAATCCCTTCCCGACGCCGCTGTCGGCAAGGGATTGCCGACCTACAACACTGCCCCCTGCGGCTTTATCGAGGGTCGCGGCCGATCAATCACAGGGAATGAGAGCCGGGGATAACCCCGCTGCGCCCTTCGCATCCGTAGACTTCAGAATTTCGTCCAGGTCCGATGCTGGACGAGTCCATGGAATCCGAACCCAATAAGCCTCATTTCGCACCTGACGGGGCACTACCTCGGTAATGATGCCCTGTTCCGTGAATGTCTTCTGAGCCTGCTCGGCTCGGTTTCTGGTTTTGAAAAGACCAAGGGATATCGCGCCTTGCAAAGCGCCCTTGTCGAACAGCCAAAGGTCGGTTACTCCTTTCTCGAGCAGCATCTTCCGGTTCGCCTTGGCGGTATCCAGATCGTGAGCCTTGGGAAACAGCACCCACCAACCGTCGGTCAGATCCGAAGGTTTTTTGATAAGGCTAGCCTGATCGGACTCAGGCTTAACCAGATTCAAGACTTCGCGCGCCCGCGTCTCGTCCGTAATCGGGCCCCACTGAAAACAGCCCGATTCCACGGCCCGTGTCGACAATGTGGACGGCGTGTCGGTAGGTACTTCCGATTTTTGGGCCGACTCCGATTCGACAATCGATGTCGTCCCCTTGATCTGTTCCGGCTTAGCCTCGGTCGTGGACACCTCTGCCAAAACCAGGTCAGGGGCTTTTTCGGGCGACCCAGTGCGCTCGCTGAGCAAAGCTATTTGTTCCACGACATGGGGGAGCCGCAATTCCTGATAGGACGACGCACTACTGACTCCCCGCCCGAGTATGCTGCTTTCCCACAGGAAAAATACGACGTTCGCCAGAATCAGACTATAAAAAGCATACTTCATGAAACGCTTCTCGCGATGCGGAGCAATCCCCGCAATATCAGATCCGGAACCACCTTACACGGGCCGTCGAGTTTGTCGGCAATCCTATCCGCATCCCCGCCGGCAATGACCAAGTCCGGTACATGCCCCAATTCTTTCGCCACTTTTCCGACGGATCTCTCGATCAGTCCCGCGCAAGCGGCTAATACTCCGCCTTCTACGGCTGCGGCTGTGCTCCGTCCTAAAACCTCGGGATCGACGCAGTCGATCTCTCCGATGCCCTTCGTTTCCACCGCCAACGCCCGTTTCATCATCGCCAAACCGGGCGCGATGAGGCCGCCGAGATGCCGGCCTTGCGCATCAAGTACGTCGAAGGTCAACGCGGTACCACAGTCGGCGACACAGACCGGCCCATTGCTGAACTCCCGCGCGGCAATCAGACTCACCCAACGGTCGACCCCTAGCTTTTCCGGCTTTTCGTAACCGTTCACCACACCGTAGCCTCGATCGGCCGGTTTGACGAAGTTTGGCGAAACTCCCCAGCGCCTTTGGGTCCAGGCCGTTGCGATGTGTTCCGCCTCGCCGCCGACAACGTTACAGACATATATGCGGCGCTGTATGGGCAGAGTCAGCCAGTGGCGGTCGAATGACTCTTCTAGCGATTCGCCAGCCGATGGGAAAGATTCGCCCGAAACAATCCGATTGTCTTGCGCGATTCCCCATTTCACTCGGCTGTTGCCGATGTCGACCAGAAGCCGCATGACAGTCTCCGGCTCAGCCGGCGATCCGGAGCCGCACATCACCGGATGCGAACTCGCGGCGTTTCCCGTCCTTGCACACCACGACCAGCAACCCTTCTCCGGTAACATCCGCAACTGTGCCGGCGGTTTCCGTGTCGCCCTGATGGACGACCACCTCGCGCCCGGTCAGATGATGATAGCGACGCCATTCAGCAAGATAGGGCTCAAGTCCGGTGTGCCGATAATCGTTCAGCAAAGGCAAAAGCTCGCTCAGAATCGAGGCGGCCAGGCGGTTTCTCGAGGGAGCCGATGCGCCGGCCACCGTGGCAAGATCGACCCACGCCTGATCTATCCCGCGCCCCACGGCGGAGGGAATGTAGCGGTTCAGCCCCAAGCCCACGATCACGGCGCATCCGCCATGGGCTTCCCCGGCGACCTCCAGCAAAATCCCCCCCAATTTGCGATCTTCCCACAAGATGTCGTTCGGCCACTTGAGTCCGACCCCAATGATCCCCATACGGTCCAGGGCCCGAATCACGGCCACCCCGACAGCCAGGCTAAGGCCTGCCACGAGGGAGTGATCGTCGAAACGCCACAAGACCGACAGATAAATATTTGCTCCCAGGGGCGAAAGCCAGGAACGACCTATTCGTCCCTTGCCGGCCGTCTGCGTTTCCGCGAGGCATACCGCCCCCGAGGGAGCACCTTTCGCAGCGAGGCGCATCAAATGCGTATTTGTCGAATCGATCTCGTCGCAGATGTCGAGACCGCCGAGCAGCCGGCCGGCGCTCGGACTCAACGAGGATTGGATGACTGTTTCGCTGAGCAATTCAACGGGCTGGATCACCCGGTAGCCTTTGCCCGGCAAGGCAGCGATTTCAATCCCACGGTATTGCAGGGCACGAACGGCTTTCCAGACTGCCGTTCTGCTGATACCGAGGCGACTCGCCAGTTCCGTTCCGGAGTGAAAGCCATTATCGGACAGCAAATGAAGCAGGGTCTTAGTCAGCGCATCATACTGCATGAATAAAGCGGGGCGCGGAAGCGCTTATTCCGATGGCTGTTTCTTGTTTCTAAGCTGCTGCAGCTGCCGTCTGACGACGTGGCGAATCAGTAGCTCCCGATCGCTGTCGCGCAAGCCGACGAAATCCACGGAAATTTGGTAAGGCAGCTCGGAATCGGGCCCGTTCTTTTTGCAATAAACGATACGACCGTACGCAATTAACCCGATCAGATCAGGCGGCAAGACCATCTTGATTTCCAGCACTTTACCTGGAGCATAGGGCTTTTCCACATCGAAGGATAAACCGGAAGCGCTGAGGCTAACACCTTGAGTGGTCTGCTCCGGCAAGTTGGCCTCGTAGCTCAGGAAAGCCCGGGCGATGAGATCGATTTTGCGCTCCAGAACCTTCAAAAAATCGCCGATTTCCGGAGTGTCTTTTTCTATTCGCCGCAGCAGCTTTCGGGACTCTTGAGTCAGCAAATCCAGGCTGGCTGAAAGGGCGAAAGAATCCAAGGGAAAGTCCCGCGGACTTCGGTTATCAGGAATCTCATCAGGCGCTATTTCCCTGAAAAAAAGAATAATCTCGTCTTCTATCCGAAAATATCGCCTGCGCTCCTTTTCCGCGTCCCTGCCACTCATCGGTTCCGTCCCCTCGTCATGATCCGCTTGGTGGTCGACCATAAAACTCATCCGATAGTAACTACGTCTTATCCAGAGCCGCCTTATCTAAAACCTTCAGCCGTTCCAATTTTTCCGCGATCTTGATTTCCAGCCCTCTCGAAACCGGCTTGTAGTATGCACGGGGCGGAAACCCTTCGGGGAAATAATTTTCACCCGCCGCATACGCTTCGGGTTCATCATGAGCGTAACGGTAATGCTTTCCGTAATCGAGTTCCTTCATCAATCGCGTGGGGGCGTTGCGAAGATGAGTCGGCACTTCCAAACTGCCGGTTTTGGCAGCATCGGCACGAGCCGTATTATAGGCGACGTATACCGCATTGCTCTTGGGGGCACAAGCGAGATACAGAACCGCTTGAGCCAGGGCCAGTTCGCCTTCCGGACTGCCGAGACGCTCCTGCGCATCCCAGGCGTTCAGGGACAGCTCCAGCGCGCGCGGGTCCGCATTGCCGATATCCTCGCTGGCGATACGGACGATGCGGCGGGCGAGATAAAGCGGATCGCAGCCGCCGTCCAGCATGCGGCACAGCCAGTACAAGGCCGCGTCCGGAGCGCTGCCCCGCACCGATTTGTGCAGCGCGGAAATCTGGTTATAAAAATCCTCGCCCTGCTTGTCGAATCGCCGGTTTCCGCCTCCGGCGAGCACTTCCCGTGCGATGTCCGGGGTGATTTTGTCTTGTCCCACTTCCAACAGATCAAGGGTGATCTCCAGCAGACTCAGGACTTTTCGAGCATCACCGTCGGCCGCCTTGGCGTACCAGCAGCGAAGCTCCTCGGGAAATCCGAGGTCCGGCCGGCCGACGCCTCGTTCGCCATCCCGCAAGGCCCGCTCGATGAGATCCAGCAGATCGTCTTCCGACAAGGACTTCAACAGGTAAACGCGGGCACGCGAAAGCAAGGCGTTGTTCAGCTCGAAGGACGGATTCTCGGTGGTGGCGCCGATGAAATAGATGGTGCCGTCTTCCACATGGGGCAGAAAGGCATCCTGCTGGGATTTGTTGAAGCGATGCACCTCGTCCACGAATAGAATGGTGCGCCGATTATGCTCGGTCAAAAGCCGCTTCGCCTCCGCGACGGCTTCGCGGATTTCCTTGACGCCCGCCAGTACCGCCGAGATCGGCAGGAATTCCGCGTCGGCGTGGCGGGCGACGATCCGCGCCAAGGTCGTCTTGCCGGTGCCGGGCGGTCCCCAGAAAATCATCGAATGAAGCTTGCCGGCCTTGATGGCCTCATAAAGAGGCTTGCCGGGCGATATCAAATGCCGCTGGCCGATATACTCGTCCAGGCAGCGGGGCCGCATCCGGTCGGCCAGAGGTCTCTGAAGATCCGTATTCACGCGTTTATTTTTCCTCGAACACGTCGACTCCCGGCGGAGGACGGAATTCGAACAGGCTGCGGTCCAGCTTGAGTCCCGTTTTCACCCCGGTGAAATAGATGCGGGTGAGCTGGCCGAAATTGTCGCTCAGTTCCATCCCCGCGAGCGTGTCGCCGTCCAGGCCGATCAGGACGTATTTGAATCCGCTGTCTTCAGCCTTCGGCACCAGCTTGATCCAGAACAAGCCCTCGTCCATGCCCTGATTCTCGATCTTGAAATTCTTTTCCAGCGCCACTTCGCCGCTCAGCAGCAGGGCCGGCGTGGAACCGATCGCATCATCGAGGCGCTTGGCGGTTACCTGTTCGAGGTCGACGTCGTAGAACCAGACCTTGCCGCCATTGGAAACAATTTCCTGGCTGTAAGGCTTCTTGTAATCCCAGCGGAACTTGCCGGGACGCTGGAGATAGAACACGCCGCTGGTACGCTGGCGGGGACTGCCGGCTTCATCGATCACGACCTGGGAAAATTCCGCCTGTAGCGTATTCGCTTTCGCAAGGAAATTCCGGAGCCGCTGGACCGGCGCCTCTTCCGCCGCTATCGGAAAGACGGGAAGAACAATCAATAAAAGAAGTAATGCTTTTTTGAACATCGTCTGTTTATTGCTCAAGAGTTCTTGGCCAGAATTTCCGCATAGCCGGTGTAATCGCGGGGCGTCAGCGCCAGCAAGCGCTGCTTCGCGTCTTCCGGAATGCTCAGCCCGAGGATGAACTCGGACAGCGCCTCCGGCTCGATGCGCTTGCCCCGGGTCAGGTCCTTCAGCTTTTCGTAAGGCTTTTCGATGCCGTAACGGCGCATGACCGTTTGAATCGGCTCCGCCAGCACTTCCAGATTGGCGGCAAGATCGGCTTCCAGGGCGCCCGCGTCGAGTTCGAGCTTCCCGAGCCCCTTGAAGGTCGATTGCAGCGCGATCAGCGTATGGGCGATCCCTACGCCGATGTTCCGCAGCACGGTCGAATCGGTCAAATCCCGCTGCCAGCGCGAGATCGGCAATTTTTCAGAAAGATGACCGAAGACCGCATTGGCCATCCCGAGATTGCCTTCCGAATTCTCGAAATCAATGGGATTGACCTTGTGCGGCATGGTCGAAGATCCCACTTCGCCAACCACGGTTTTCTGGCGGAAGTAGCCCAGCGAAACATAACCCCACACGTCGCGGTTGAAATCGATCAGCACAGTGTTGAATCGCGACAGGGCGTGGAAAAATTCGGCAAGATAATCGTGAGGTTCGATCTGGGTGGTGTAAGGATTGAACGTCAAACCCAAAGACGTAACGAAGTTTCGGCAAAAGATCGGCCAATCGATCTCGGGATAGGCAACCCGGTGGGCATTGTAATTGCCCACGGCACCGTTGATCTTGCCCAATAGTTCGATCGACTCCAATTGCTTCAGCTGTCTTTCGAGGCGGGCCGACACGTTGGCGAACTCCTTGCCCATGGTCGTCGGCGTGGCCGATTGTCCGTGGGTACGAGACAGCATCGGCTGGCCAGCATAAATCCCCGCCTTTTCTTTGATGGCGGCAACCAGTTGCCGAATCTGCGGCAGCAGAACGCTGTCCCGAGCTTCCTTCAGCATCAAGGCATACGCCAGATTGTTGATGTCTTCAGAGGTGCAGGCGAAGTGGATGAACTCGCTCACCCGAACCAATTCCACATGATCGGCGATCTTTTCCTTGAGGAAATATTCCACCGCCTTGACGTCGTGATTGGTCGTCCTTTCGATTTGTTTCACGCGTTCCGCATCGCTTACGGAGAAACCGGTCAGGATAGCCTCCAGGCGATCGTTGGCGCTATCGCTCAGCGCAGGCACCTCGCCAATGCCCGGCTCTCCAGCCAAAGCTTGCAGCCACCGAACTTCCACCAGCACCCGGAAACGAATGAGGCCGTATTCGCTGAGGATCGGGCGCAACGCGTCCGCTTTGTCGGCATAGCGCCCGTCGATGGGGGAAAGGCAGGTGAGAGACGTCATTCAGAAAACCTTAACTTTATAGTGAGATTGCGAAACTCAGGCCACAGCCCGAAAAACCGACGTCGAGGTCGGGGCGGCGTCTAACGCGCGTTCGATGATCCCGCCGCCCAGGCACTCCTCGCCCTGATAGAACACCACCGATTGGCCCGGAGTCACGGCGCGCTGCGGTCGATCGAAGACGACGCGGATTCTCTGTTCGTCGACAGCTTCGACGGTACAGATCTGATCCGGCTGACGGTAACGGACTTTTGCAGCGCATCGAACAGGCGTATCGGGAGCCTTGCCGCGCACCCAGCTCAGGCTTCCGGCTTCCAGGCCGGCATGGAACAGCATCGGATGATCATGCCCCTGACCAACGACCAGAACATTGCGCTTCAAATCCTTGGCCAATACATACCATGGCTCTTCCGAGGCGCCTTTCATGCCGCCGATGCCGAGTCCTTGCCGTTGCCCCAGGGTGTAATACATCAACCCGTCGTGGCGTCCGATGATTTGACCGTCGGGCGTTTCAATCTCGCCCGGCTGAGCAGGCAAGAAACGCTGCAAGAATTCCTTGAAACGACGCTCGCCAATGAAGCAAATGCCGGTGCTGTCTTTCTTCTGATAATTGGATAATCCTGCCTGCTCGGCACGCTTTCTGACCTCGGATTTTTCCATGCCCCCGATCGGGAACAACACGCGAGCCAACTGCGGCTGCCCCAGGGTGTAAATGAAATAGCTTTGATCCTTCTGTTGATCGATCCCTTTCAGCAGAGTGTAACCGCCGTCCCGACGTCCGACCCGCGCGTAATGCCCCGTCGCGATCAAATCGGCGCCTAAATCCGTCGCATAATCCATAAAGGCTTTGAACTTGATCTGCTGATTACAGAGGATATCCGGATTGGGCGTGCGGCCAGCTCTATACTCGCTCAGGAAGATCTCGAACACCTCGTCCCAATATTCGGCGGCAAAATTGACCGCGTGCAGCGGGATGCCCAGTTTGTCGCAGACGCCTTTTGCGTCGGCGAAATCCTGTGGAGCGGTGCAAAGGCCGGTATGATCGTCCTCCTCCCAATTCTTCATGAAAAGACCGATCACGTCATAGCCCTGTTCCAGGAGCAACAAAGCGGTGACGGAGGAATCCACTCCGCCTGACATACCGACGACGACTTTCTGGGACATGAATTCAACTCAGCAAGGATTTGAGCACCGACAAGGGATAGCGTTCCCCGGCGAGATAATCGTCGATGCATTTCATCACCAAAGGACTTCGAAGACGCATTTTCTCGCTCGAAAGTTCCTCGCGGGTCAGCCACAAACTGCTCACGATGCCCTCGTCGAGAGGACTATCCGGATCGTGACCATCAACCGACCCGACAATTCCGATTCGAAGAAAACTGGCGTCTCCCGCAGCCCGGCGCCATAGATAAATCCCAACCAGTGCCTCGGGTCTGAAATGCCATGCGGTCTCTTCGAAGGTTTCGCGGATAGCGGCCTCGATGACGTTCTCTCCTGCTTCGACATGACCTGCGGGCTGATTGATCACAAGCTCGCCGTTATCAGCTCGCTCCTCGACTACGAGAAAACGCGCGTCCCGCTCGACGATGGCCGCGACGGTGACTCGCGGCCTCTCATTCCGGCTGAATTCGGTTTCGAGCTGGTGCATGCACTTTTAACTGATGTGTAAATTGCCTAGCCGGTTCGCGTGTGCTAAAAGAAAAACGGCCATATAACATATAGAATTAGAATGTTGCGAGGTTTGTCGATGCCCGGTGGGCAGGCTAGGATAAACCCTCTAACTTACCCCTTCCGGCTGGAGCTGAATCATGCCGTTCAACCTAAGCAGTTTAGGATTAGCGATAAAGCTGTTATTTTCCGGTTATTTGACGGTCATAGCAATCGGCTATGCCGTCGCAATGATCCAGATCCTGTTTACCCACGGAATGGCTGACGGCAAATTCGGTCTTTCCATCGAAGATATCGTCTACAGCTATTACGGCAATCGTTCCGGTTCCGTACTTGAAAGCCAGCTGAACGGCTCCATGAAGCCCATGGCGCCGGACGAAGAACGCTTCAAGATCATCCAATGGGTGCGCGACGGCGCCAGCGAGAAAGCTTATGAAAGCGACATAAAGCCCATCTTCGAGCAACGCTGCGTCAGTTGTCACAATGCGGAAGCCGGCGGATTGCCCGACTTCACGCAATTCGCGACCATCAAAGCGCGGACCGCATCCGACGAGGGCGCGACTTTCTCGTCATTGACGCGCGTGTCGCATATTCATTTATTCGGCATTTCATTCATTTTCATGTTCGTCGGACTGATCTTCGCCTTATCCACGGGAGTTCCCGTGAAACTGAAGGGCGCGGCGATCATCATGCCTTACGCTTTCTTACTGCTTGACATCACATCCTGGTGGCTGACTAAACTGAACCCACACTTCGCCCTCCTGGTCGTTCTTGGAGGCGCTGGTTTGGCTATGGCATTTGTATTCATGTGGGTGGTCTCGATGTACGAGATGTGGATACTCCCCAGAAAGCTTCCTTTTCCGGATCGTCGTAACGCTTTAACGCGATCGTGAAACCTATGGCGAATGGTTGTGCCGGGAAATCATTTATACCAAGGGCGGTCTAATACAACGGAGCCCGCAGATGCTATAGTAGCCGTGGTCTAGACATGTTGCAGTTCAAGGGCGAGAAATGGCACAACATCCTGATCACAAGCTCACAGACGATGTTGTCGTACAAGAAGCGAAGCCAAAACTTAAACGGCCACCGCTTTATAAAGTGATTCTGTTGAACGACGATTTCACCCCGATGGATTTCGTCGTTTTGGTATTGAAAACGTTCTTCGGCATGAGCGAGGAAAAAGCTACCCAGATTATGCTTCACGTTCATACGCGGGGCATCGGCGTTTGTGGCGTCTTCTCCAAGGACGTCGCAGAAACCAAAGTCCAGCTGGTGAACGATTATTCTCGGCAGCACCAGCATCCTCTGCTTTGCACAATGGAGGAAGCCTGAACAGGCCCTGATTCTATGTTAAGCAAAGAACTCGAATATTCACTGAACGTCGCGTTCCGATCGGCCTACGAGAAAAGGCACGAATTCATAACCGTCGAGCATCTCTTGCTCGCGATGCTCGACAATTCGATAGCCGTTGAAGTGCTTCGAGCCTGCGGCGCGAACATCGATCAATTGAGAAAGGATCTGACCGAATTTCTGGACGAAACGACGCCGCTCATCCCGCCTGGCGTGAAGCGCGAAACTCAGCCGACGCTCGGCTTTCAGCGAGTCCTCCAGAGAGCGGCCTTTCACGTCCAGTCCTCGGGCAAGAAAGAGGTCACCGGCGCCAACATCCTGGTCGCTATTTTCAGCGAGCAGGACTCCCAAGCCGTTTATCTGCTGAACAAGCAGGACGTAACCCGCTTGGACGTCGTCAATTATATTTCTCACGGCATTTCGAAAGTTCGCGAAGATTCGGATGCGAATCCGAAAAGCAGCACCACTTCGGACAGCGACGAAGGTGAAGGCGCTGCCGCCAATCCTTTGGAAAAATTTGCTTCCAACCTTAACGAATTGGCGAAACGCGGAAAGATTGACCCGCTGATCGGACGCAAGGGCGAGATCGAACGCACCATCCAGGTCCTGTGTCGGCGTCGCAAGAATAATCCGTTGCTGGTCGGCGAGGCCGGCGTCGGCAAGACCGCGATCGCCGAGGGACTGGCCAAGAAGATCGTCGACAAAGAGGTGCCGGAAGTCCTGTCGGAAAGCACGATCTATGCGCTGGATCTCGGCTCCTTGGTTGCCGGAACCAAATACCGCGGCGATTTCGAGAAACGCCTCAAGGCACTGCTTGCACAGCTCAAGAAAGAGCCCAATTCGATTCTGTTCATCGACGAGATTCACACCATTATCGGAGCCGGATCGGCGTCGGGCGGCGTGATGGACGCCTCGAACCTGATCAAGCCGGTATTGGCCTCGGGCGAACTGCGCTGCATTGGGTCCACCACTTATCAGGAATATCGGGGTATTTTCGAAAAAGACAGGGCTCTGGCCCGTCGTTTTCAGAAAATCGATATCCATGAGCCTACTGTCGACGAGACCTACCATATTCTGCGCGGACTCAAGTCGCGGTTCGAAAAACACCATGACGTGAAATATTCACTGGCGGCGCTCCGCACGGCAGCCGAATTATCCGATCGGTACATTACCGACCGTCACTTGCCGGACAAAGCTATCGACGTGATCGACGAGGCAGGGGCCAGCCAGCGGCTGTTGCCGGTTTCCCGCCGGAAGAAGCTGATCGGCACTTTGGAGATCGAGGATATCGTCTCGAAAATCGCGCGCATTCCGCCGAAAACGGTTTCCACCAACGACAAGGACAAACTGCGGGATCTCGAAAAGAATTTGAAGATGCTGGTATTCGGCCAGGATGAAGCCATTTCGACCTTGGCCTCTGCGATCAAACTGTCGCGAGCGGGACTTCGTGAAGTGCAAAAACCCATCGGCTGCTTCCTGTTTGCAGGCCCAACCGGCGTCGGAAAAACCGAAGTCACCCGCCAGTTGGCCAAGGTACTGGGCATCGAGCTCATCCGCTTCGATATGTCCGAATACATGGAGCGGCATACCGTATCCCGATTGATCGGTGCCCCGCCCGGCTATGTAGGCTTCGACCAGGGCGGCTTGTTGACCGAAGAAGTCAACAAGCATCCGCACGCCGTTTTGCTTCTCGACGAGGTCGAAAAAGCCCATACCGATGTGTTCAACCTGTTGCTGCAGGTCATGGATCACGGCACCCTGACGGATAACAACGGACGCAAGGCCGATTTCCGGAATATCATCCTGATCATGACGACCAATGCCGGAGCTTCCGAGGGCGGCAGACCATCGATCGGTTTTACGCAGCAGGATCACTCCACCGACAGCATGAAAGTCATCGAGCGGATGTTTTCGCCCGAATTCCGCAACCGACTGGATGCCATCATTCAGTTCAAACCGCTCAACCTGGACATCATCGGCCAAGTCGTCGACAAGTTCATGTTCGAACTGGAATCGCAACTGGCGGAAAAGCGGGTGTCGGTGGTTTTGGAGCCCGATGCGCGGGAATGGCTGGCCGAACACGGCTTCGACCCGTCTATGGGGGCGAGACCCATGGCCCGGGTTATTCAGGAAAACATCAAAAAGCCCTTGGCCGATGAAATCCTATTCGGCAAGTTAAGCGAGGGCGGAGTAGTGAGAATCAGCGTGGAAGATGGCCAACTGGCGTTTACCATCGAAGGCGTGCACGAAGCAGCGGAAGTCTGAGTTCTTAACGCTGACGAAAGGTGATTCGGCCTTTCGTTAAATCGTACGGCGTCATTTCCACTTTTACGCGGTCACCCGTCAGAATGCGGATGTAATGCTTGCGCATTTTGCCGGAAATATGTGCCGTAATAATATGACCGTTATCCAACTGGACGCGAAAAGTCGTATTGGGCAAAGTTTCGATCACTTTGCCTTCCATTTCGATGTGATCTTCTTTCGACATAAACCTCTCTCAAAAGTGAATACGAACAGTAAAAGCCGAATAATATCATATTAAGTTTCAAGCACGATATTCTCGCCTTTTTCCACCAGTACCCAGTCTTCGCCCACCAGAGCCTGTAGAGGACGAAACGAATTTTTATAGCTCATTTTTCGGCAACCGGATATCCAGAATCCGAGATATAGCCAATCCAATCCGCGTCGTTTGGTCTCCGCTACTTGCCACAAAATGGCATAGCTGCCCAGGCTGAGTGCGGGTAAATCGGGATCGAAGAACGTATAAACCGCCGAGAGGCCATCGGCCAAACAGTCGGTGACAGCTACTGCCAACAAGCTATCCCCGCGCTTAAACTCGTAGAAACCGGTCTCCGCCCATCCGCACGCAAGAAAACGAATGTAATCCTCCGCCGAGGATTCGGCCATATGGCCATCCGAATGCCGCGCATTGAGATACCGCAGGAAGAGTCGATAGTGCGCCTCTTCGAATCGAGCCGGCTTCAGAGCAATTTCCAAATCGGCATTCATCCGCTGAATCCGACGCTGCCCGCGATTCGGCCGAAATCGCGCGACCGGTATGCGTACCGGCACACAAGCCGAGCAATTCGAGCAGTGCGGACGGTAAACCATGTCGCCGCTTCGACGGAAACCTCTGGTTGCGAGCCACGAATAAATATCGACATCCAATGCCTCCCGTGGCGAAACATAAGCCATCTGCGCCTGCCTTCCCGGCAGGTAATCACAATCGTGCTCATAGCTGATGTAGAGCGGTATCGATTTCATAAAACCCCGCCCGCCGACTTCCAAGCCTCGCTCGAAACCGGCTGTTCACAATAAATTTGCAACAATTTCACAAACTCCGAGCGCGGAATCTCTTCCGCTCCCAAACTGGCTAAATGCCGGGTATAGACCTGGCAATCGATCAGGACATAACCCCACCGCTTCAAACAGTCGCACGCGAAAGCGAAAGCAGCCTTGGAAGCGTCAGTGACGTGGTGAAACATCGATTCTCCGAAAAACACCCGGCCGACCGAAACCCCGTAAAGTCCGCCAACGAGCGCCTCTTCCTGCCACGCTTCGAAGGAATGGGCCAGACCCAGATCAAAAAGATTGGAATAAGCCCGCTTCATCTCCCCTGTTATCCAGGTTCCACTCGCATAGTCTCGCGGCTCCGCACAAGCATCCATGACGCGGTCGAAACATACATCGAAACTGAAACGAAATTCACCGCGCCTGAGCCGCTTGCCAAGGCTTCGGGAAATCTTGATATTCTCGGGATGTAGGATCAACCGCGGATCCGGCGACCACCAGAGAATCGGTTCGTCTTTGCCGAACCACGGAAAAACGCCGCTCCGATAGGCATTCACCAGCCGCCGAGCAGAGAGACACCCGCCCACTGCCAAGAGTCCGTTCGGTTCATCCAGAGCCGTCTCCACCGGCGGAAACGGCTCGTTTCGATCAAAGGGATTCAGAACGGTCAGCATGGTCGAAATTTTTGAAAGGCGAGTGGGCATTTAGTTCCGACATATAGGCGCGTACCAAACCCATCTCCCGCTCCAAAAAGCGTGCTATGGGGTCGCGGAATCCGATGTTGGCCAGCCAGTGGGCCGACCAGGTCTCGGTCGGCAGAAAGCCTCGACTGACTTTGTGTTCGCCCTGAGCGCCGGGTTCGAAGCGACGGAGGCCCTCCTCGATACAATATTCAATGCCCTGGTAATAGCAAGCCTCGAAATGAAGAGCGGTCACGTCCTCCGTGCATCCCCAGTAGCGACCGTACAATGCATCGCGACCGACGAGAAAAAATGCTGCCCCGACGATTCGTCCGTGTCGCTCGGCGAGAACCAAAAGGATTTGCTCTCCCATCTTTGCGGCAATCGCTTCGAAAAACTCGAGCGTCAGCGCCGGATGGTTGCCATGTCTCGCGAAGGTGGACCGGTAAAGCTCGTACACCGTACGCCAAATGTCGGGCTCCACTCGGTCGCCCCGGATTCTTCGCAACTCCACCGAGGCGTCCCGCACCTGCCGGCGCTCCCGCTTCACTTCCTTGCGCCGCTTGGCGGTAAAGCCCGACAAAAAGTCCTCGAAATCCCGGTAGCCCCGGTTTTCCCAGTGGAATTGACAGCCGAGCCGCTTCAACACGCGCTCCGAATGCAGCAATACCCGGTCCTGCGTGAACAACCAGTGCAGCGAGGAAACTCCCGCATCACGCGCCGCCTCGATCGCGGACTCGACCGCGGCTTCCGCCAAGCTATCCGAGTAACGCTCGGGCGGAATCAGAAGACGCGGGCCCGTGGCCGGCGTGAACGGCGAGGCCACGACCAGCTTCGGATAATAGGGCATGCCTGCTCTTTCGTAGGCGTCCGCCCAGGCCCAATCGAAAACGAATTCGCCGAACGAGTTGAGTTTGAGATACGCCGGCAGGGCCGCTACCAGGCGGCGCTCGGAATCCTCGATCACCACATGGTAGGGAATCCAGCCGACGTGCTCGCCCAGGCAACCGCATTCCTCCAATGCAAGCAAGAATTCATGCCGCAGAAAGGGATAAGCGCCGTCGGTCAGCGCATTCCAGGCGTCGGGCTCGACCGCGCCGATATTGCGAATGATGAGCGACCTCAAGCCCGCCAACTGCGTCTTGTCTTGGGCATTCATCTCGTATCCTCAACAGTCAAAAGGCCGCATGCCGTGATCGATTCGCCAAACCATGAAATAATAACGCCTTTCTGCCAACACAATCCTGTCAAAATGGCTCAGTACATTTTCACGATGAACCGGGTGAGCAAAATCGTGCCGCCCAAACGCGAGATTTTGCGCGACATCTCGCTGTCCTTCTTTCCCGGCGCAAAGATCGGCGTGCTCGGCCTGAACGGGTCCGGCAAATCAACCCTGCTCCGCATCATGGCCGGCGTGGACAAGGAATACGACGGCGAAGCCCGGCCGCAGCCAGGAATCAAGATCGGCTTTCTTCCGCAGGAGCCTCAGCTCGACCCGACCAAGACCGTTCGCGGCAATGTCGAAGACGGCGTGGCTGAAATCAAGGCGTTGGTCGACCGCTTCAACGAGGTCAGCAACGCTTTCGGCGAACCCGACGCCGATTTCGACAAATTACTCGCCGAGCAGGCTGAACTCCAGGACAAAATCGAGGCTGCTGGCGCCTGGGAACTCGAACGCAAGCTGGAAATCGCCGCCGACGCCCTGCGCCTTCCGGACTGGAACGCCGACGTCACCAAGCTCTCAGGCGGCGAACGCCGCCGCGTCGCCCTGTGCCGGTTGCTGCTGTCGAATCCCGACATGCTGCTCCTCGACGAACCCACCAACCACTTAGACGCCGAATCGGTGGCTTGGCTCGAACGTTTCCTCCACGACTTTCAGGGCACGGTCATCGCCGTTACCCACGACCGCTATTTCCTGGACAATGTCGCCGGCTGGATTCTCGAATTGGACCGCGGCCACGGCATCCCCTGGGAAGGCAATTATTCCTCCTGGCTGGAACAGAAGGAAAAACGCCTGGAAATGGAGGAGAAGCAGGAAACCGCCCGCCAGAAAGCCATGAAGGAAGAGCTGGAATGGGTGCGCGCTAATCCCAAGGGCCGGCAGGCCAAGAGCAAGGCACGTTTACAGCGGTTCGAGGAACTGTCGTCCAGCGAATACCAGGCCCGCAACGAGACCCGCGAGATCTATATTCCGCCGGGCCCGCGCCTGGGCGAACTGGTGGTGGAATTCGAGGGCGTCTCGAAGGGTTTCGGCGACCGGCTGCTGATCGAGGATCTGAACTTCCGTCTGCCGCAGGGCGGCATCGTGGGCGTGATCGGTCCCAACGGCGTCGGCAAAACCACCCTGTTCCGCATGATGGCCGGTGCCGAAACGGCCGACACCGGCAATATCCGCGTAGGTCCGACGGTTCAGCTCGCCTATGTCGAGCAGTTCCGCGACGCCATGGACGACAAGAAAACCGTCTGGGAAGAAATTTCCGACGGCCTCGATATGGTCACGGTGGGCAAGTATCAGACGCCGTCCCGCGCCTATGTGGGCCGCTTCAACTTCAAAGGCTCGGATCAGCAGAAGCGCATCGGCGAGCTATCGGGCGGCGAACGCAACCGAGTTCATTTGGCCAAACTGCTGAAAGCCGGCGGCAACGTGCTGTTGCTCGACGAGCCGACCAACGATCTCGACGTGGAAACCCTGCGGGCGCTTGAGGAAGCGCTGCTGGAATTCCCGGGCTGCGCCGTGGTCATTTCGCACGATCGCTGGTTCCTAGACCGCATCGCCACCCATATGCTTGCCTTCGAAGGCGATAGCAAGGTGGTCTGGTTCGAGGGCAACTATGCGGACTACGAAGCCGATCGCAAGCGTCGTTTAGGCGACGAAGCGGAAAATCCGCACCGGATCCGCTTCAAACCCTTGATGGGCTGAGAGCTTGTGGATAAACCTACTGCGCGATTCGAGTCCGCGCCTGCGATGCTCAACGTACCCGATCTAACCAAGGCATCGCGTAGCGATTCTTTGAATCCCCCTCTCCCCTTATGGGAGAGGGCCTGTACGCCTGTGCTTTTCACGCCGGACCTCCGTGTCCGGCACCCTATGGGCGGCAACTGCCGTGCAAATCGGCATTCCTGCCGATTTGTCGGCACGGACTCGAACCGCTCGCGACGGTTTCTCACAAGCTCTGATTCGAAGCTGTAAAATGGTTATTTCTTCGCAAAGAAGGCCGATATGGCGGCGGCTCGATCCGCCGCCACTTTCTTAACGTGCGGACGGGATTCCATCATGCTCATATAATCGGCGGCGCCGGTGACTTTCTGCAAGAAATCCTCACCGTAAATGCGTTGCGTGGCGGATGACAGCAAACCGAAACTGGGCCAGAGGGCACAATCGGCCGCCGTGAAACGATTGCCGGCTACATAAGGAGAAAATTTCGCAAGGCGATTGAACGCATCGATGCCCATACCGATTTTTTCCTTGACCTCGGCCTTGGTTTCATCCGAGGCTGAACCGCCGAAGAATGCCTCTCCGTACAGGCGCCGGACGACGAGTTCCACATTCAGCTCGAAATGTTGAATCAACTCCCGGCACTTGGCACGCTCGAAAGGGTCGGATGGATAAAGCGGATTTTGCGGAAACGCCTCTTCCAAGTATTCGAGAATGACCTGGGACTCCGAGAGCGGTCCTTTATCGGTTAACAAAAAAGGAATCTTACCGGCGGGCGAGAATTGCAAAATTGCTTCCTTATGGAACGGATTGGCCGCCTGCTCCTCGAACTCGATGCCTTTTTCCAGAAGAACCAGCTTGACCTTATTGTAATAATTGCTGATAGGAAAACCGCAAAGCTTAATCATCAATCCTCTCCTGAGTTAATAGCCGAAACGCCGGTTCCGAAAACCCAGAGTATCGTACATCGAACATCGCTCCACTAGCTCTATCGAACACATGACATTACCCAATTCAGTTACGTCCTTCGAACAATTAGCCATTGCCCAGCCCATCCTTCAGGCGCTCCGAGAGATCGGTTATGAAGCCCCGTCGCCCATTCAGGCGGAAAGCATCCCTCACCTATTGGAGGGACGCGATTTGCTCGGACAGGCCCAGACCGGCACAGGAAAAACCGCGGCCTTCGCAATTCCCATCCTGACCCGGATCGACCTGTCCCAGCGTTCGCCACAAGCCCTGGTGCTCGCGCCCACCCGCGAACTCGCCATCCAGGTGGCCGAGGCCTTCCAAACCTATGCCCGCCATCTCGAAGGCTTCCACATTCTGCCCGTTTACGGCGGCCAGGGCATGGGATCGCAATTGCGGCAACTCGCCCGCGGCGTCCATGTCATCGTGGGCACGCCGGGCCGGGTAATGGATCATCTCCGCCGCGGAACCTTGTCTTTGGATAATCTGACCACGCTGGTACTCGACGAAGCCGACGAAATGCTGCGCATGGGCTTCATCGAGGATGTCGAATGGATTCTGGAACAAACGCCGCAGACCCGCCAGATCGCGCTGTTTTCGGCCACCATGCCGACCGTCATCCGCAAAATCGCCGACCGGCATCTCAACAACGCGGCGGAAGTAAAAATCAAGGCGAAGACTGCCACCGTTGAGGCCATCAGCCAGCAATATTGGCTGGTCTCGGGCGTGCAAAAGCTGGAAGCCCTAACCCGCATTCTCGACGCGGAAGATTTCGACGCCATGATCATTTTCGTCCGCACCAAGACCGAAACCGTGGAGCTGGCCGAGAAACTGGAGGCTCGCGGGTATGAGGCCGCGGCCCTGAACGGGGACATGAGCCAGGTCTTGCGCGAGAAAGTCATCGACCGCTTGAAGAAGAATGCCCTGGACATCGTCGTCGCCACCGACGTCGCCGCGCGCGGACTGGACGTGGAGCGGATCACGCATGTCGTGAACTACGACATTCCCTACGACAGCGAAGCCTATATTCACCGCATCGGGCGCACCGGGCGCGCCGGGCGTAAAGGCAAGGCCATTCTGTTCGTCGCTCCGCGCGAAAGGCGAATGCTGCGCGCCATCGAGCAAACCACTAGACAACCCATACAGCAAATGCGGCTGCCTACCCTGCAGGACATCGCCGACCGCCGCATCGAGCAGTTCAAGGCTCAGTTGGTTCAAACTCTGGACGACGAGGACGTGAGCTTTTACCGGGAACTGGTGGACAAATTGGTCACCGACGAAATAGGCGATTCCGCCGATATCGCCGCCGCCCTCGCCTATCTGATGCATCGCGAACGTCCGCTGGAAGCTACCGAGGAACCGGAACTATCGGCTCCGGAACCGGTTCGTGAACGCCGGCGGGAAAGAACACGCCCGGAAGGAGGAACACTGCGCTACACCATCGACGTCGGCCGCGAGCACGGCGTGCAGCCCAAGGATATCGTCGGCGCCATTGCCAACGAAACCGGGCTTTCTTCCAAGCTGATCGGTCAGATCAAACTATTCGATACTTACAGCACGGTAGAACTTCCGGCCGATCTCCCGGACGATTTCTTTAGGCTACTGAAGAAAACCTGGGTAAAAAACCAGCGCCTCAATCTGCAATTGCTGGACAACGGCGGTCGGAAACCAGGCAAGAAGCCGGCAAAGTCCGGCGAACGCAAGTTCGGGAAACCGAAAGCCTCGGGGCAGGATAAACCGGCGGCGAAACGCCGCCCCAAAGAAGACCAGCCTTAAACCAGCCGTCCGTCTATGGAATTACTCGCACAACTGATCGCCAGGGCATCCGAACTGCTCGATCGTCTCGAAAGACGGATGCCTTCCGGGCCGGCGGAACCCGATTGGGAAGGCGCCATCGCCTTCCGATGGCGCGGGGCCGGTCACGCCAACCCTTTGCAACCCATCCGAAATCCTCACCGGCTGGCCCTGGCCGATATCTTGTGCGTCGACCGGCAAAAGTGCGAGCTGGACCGGAATACCCGGCAATTCATCCAGGGATTGCCGGCCAACAACGCCTTGCTTTGGGGCTCGAAGGGCACCGGCAAATCCTCGCTCATCAAGGCTCTTCTCAACGAATATGCCTCCGTAGGTCTGCGTGTCGTAGAGGTGGACCGGCAGCATTTGGTCGAGCTGCCGGACATCTTGGAGCTGCTCTATCCGCGCTCGGAAAAATTTATTCTGTTTAGCGACGATCTTTCGTTCGAAGCGGACGATGCGGGCTACAAGGCTCTGAAATCCACGCTGGAAGGCTCGTTCAGCGCCCCGCCGGCGAATGTATTGATCTACGCCACCTCCAACCGGCGGCATCTGCTGCCCGAGTACCGCGAGGAAAACCTTCAAGCCCGCCATATCGAGGGCGAAATCCATCAGGGCGAAGCGGTGGAGGAAAAGATCTCGCTGTCTGAACGTTTCGGCTTATGGCTGTCTTTTTATCCGTTCAATCAGGACCAATACCTGGACATCGTCCGGTATTGGCTGGACAAGCTCCATACCCCTTTGGACGACTGGGAAGCGGTGCGTACCGAGGCTCTTCGTTTTGCCCTTCAACGCGGTTCCCGCAGCGGCCGAGTCGCCTGGCAGTTCGCGAAGGACTGGAGCGGCCGCATGCAGCTCGATATTCGACCGGCGAATAACCCCTGATCGTTTCAGATGACTACGGGAATCGACCGAGTATCACTCAGCGCCGAAGCAGCTAGAGCATTTTCTGATTCGGTGTAAGGGAGCCCCATATGTAGGTCGGCAATCCCTTGCCGACGTACCGGCTCGGCAAAGGGCTTTGTCGGAAGGGCAGCTCTGGCGCTCCCAGAGATGCCGTTTGCGATTGGGAAGGGATTGCCGACCTACGTTCTTCCCGCCCCACACGAATCCGTACACCGGGATCAAAAACGCTCTAGCCTGATCTCGTCAGAAGACGGACGAGAAGCTGATTCGTCTCTCGCGCACGGGATTGGAGGGCGGGGAGCCGTCGCTTGATCCTGGCGCGAATTTCATCTCGCGTGTCCCAACAACGGTCTATCCTGGCGATGAGCTGACCGATCCCGACATCGCCCAGCGGCGGCGTTTCCATCTCCAGATCGTCAAGAAAACCTACGACCTTGGACGCGTAGGGAAGCGCCACGAAAGGTGTCCCCTGAAGGGCAGCGAAGATCAGAAAATGGAGCCGCATACCCACGGCGAACTCGAAACGCCCCAGAAGACCAAGCGTTTGCTGAGCAGAGTAATGCCGTCTCAGAATTTCCGCTCGTTCCGAATTGTGCATGTGCGCTACCACCCCATGGCTGTGCTGGACGTCGGTCCGTTCCATCGGAACGAAAACGACGTCGGCATCGAGCCGGTCCACCATGAAATCCGCGGTATTGGCGAGCAGCGCGTAATAATGCTCCGGGTCGAGATCGGGAGCCGCAGGACCCGGCTCTCTGACCGAAAAGCCCACCAGGTGGCGTTCGAACTCGACACCCTCCGATTTGAGGACTTCCAGAGGAAGCTGATCCGGACGTATGAGCAAAGCAGGATCGGCGGTCAGATGAATCTCGCGATCGATCCCGACGTCTTCGAGCAGCCGATAGCCTTGGCGATCCCGCACCGTGATGATGGCCGCGTGGTTCAAAGCCTCGCGTACCGCGCTACGCGCACTCGAATCCGTGAGCGGGCCCGCGCTCACCGCGTACACGACCACAGGAACCCCGAATTCATGCGCGAGAAACACTTCCCTCAAGTAGGTCTCGGCGTCGCGGTCGTAAAGAATGCCGCCCCCACCGAGGATAAACAGATCGAGCCCCTCCACTTCCCGGCTGACTTCTTTCCGGGTCAGGTTCCGGACCGGGACAGCGCGCTCGACCTTGTGCCGGCTCAGCGTATCCTCAGGGTTCCGCGAAAAAACCGTGATCTCGGCCTCGATGGACCGGCGCAACTGGCTCACTATGCCGTCCAGAATGGCCTCGTCGCCGAGATTCATCCCGCCGTAGGATCCTGAAATGCCGATGCGGAATCGTCGGTTCTGCTGATCCATCGACTGTCTCCGAAAATCATCTCAACCCAAACCTCAAAGCGGCGAAAGCGACGGCCAGGAGAGCGCGATTCCCTGCCGCCGAAGCAGGGATTGGAAATCTTCCAGCAGTGCCTTGCGGCTTCTCACGAAGCGCGGCGGAACCTTGCGCTCAAGGCAGAACGCCGCCAGCAGCCCCGCCGCCTCGCCCACGTTCCATTCGACATGGTGTACCCGATAAGCTCCGTTCGTGATGTGCGTCACGCCCAGGTTCTTGCCGCCGGGCAATAGGTTTTCGACGCGCGCCGGCAGCAACGATCCGAGCGGAATCTGGAACGGCCAGCAGCCGAGGTCCAGATAACCGGCGCCGCTGGTACGGGGGTGGAGATCGATGCGGTAACATCCGATGCCGACCGAGTCGTCGAAAAATTCGGGACCGTCCGGTCGGAGCGGATGTGCAATCTGCTGTTCGAGTACGGTGAACTCGGCCCGGATGCGCCTGGACTCCCGGATGTAAGGCGCCGGCGCGAGTCCGTCGACGGTCCCGCCGACCACGTCCCGGCGAAGGCGGAGCCCTCGATATCCGATTCCTCCGTCCGGCCGCGGAGCTTCGGTCTGGAGCCAGTAAAGCAGACTGAGGCTGAGTTGCCGCGCGGCCTCCAGATTTCGTGCCTGCTCCACTTCGTCGACGCCGCAGACCGGTCCGAACCAGTAATCGTTCTGGGGCCAATTGACTACGCTGACGTCGCTGGGCGCGAAGCCATGCTCGAAGTTGGTGACATCCAAAATTCGACGAAAGTGCCACCAGGGCCGTCCGTCCTCCGCCTCAAACAAGAAACGCGTCAACGGCTCGTGGGTTTCGGGCCGACTCGTAGTCCAGCCGAGCAATCGCCCCGGCCAGTCCGGCGGCCGGTAATCACGCCACAGCTCGTATTGCCGCGGCTTATCGATAGTGTGGTCCTCGCCGGGAAGGTACTCCATGGCGAAGCAAACCGTGATCGCCTGCTGATCCTTGGGATCGGCCATCTCGGACGCGTGGGGCTCGCCGGTTTCGGCGCGGGATTCGGCGCCCAGCACATGTTCCACTCCGGCCAGGGCGAGCAACTCGCCCTGCGGAGTCGCGTCGATGAAATAAGATGCTTCGATCAGGGTGTCACGTCCGGATTCAAGACCTCTGACGACCACCCCGGTCACCCGATCACCGTGGGTCCATGCGTCAATCGGGCGATGGGGGTGCATAACGAACATTTTGCCGCTGAGTTGATACGGCGCGACCATCTGATGGAGCACCGCGACGGCGACACGCGGATCGTGGCACAGCCGGCTGACCCAACCGTTGCCCGGATTGAGATGTTTCGATGCCCGCGCCACCGGCGTGAGCGGCAGATGGGCACGGTAATATTGGCGGATACCTTCCCGCAGCGCCTTATAGCTGGCCGTCGCGCCGAATTCCTCGATCCACGGATGCTCGTCCGGGGGAACCGCCTGATTCGTCAACTGACCGCCGATCCAGTACGTTTCCTCGGTCAGAACGACCCGATATCCCACCCTGGCCGCGCCCAGGGCGGCAGCACAGGCGCCAAGCCCTCCTCCGATGATGGCGACATCCGTGCGAAGAACCTCCATGCCTGATCTCCTCCGTTCACTCCCTGGATATTGACTGTTGCGAACGGTGCGAGTTCTGGTTCGCCGGCGGACTACGGGAGCGTCGCATCTTCCAGCCAGGTCAGATAGGCGATCGCCTCTTCCCGGCTGTTGCCGCACATTTCCTGCGACGGCTGCAGTCCCGCGCAACAAGCCGGACGGCCGGGCTGCCCGAAAATGGCACATCGAAAATCAGGGGTCAGATGGATGCACCGAACGCCCGACGGCTTGCCTTCGGACATGCCGGGAAGCGGGCTGGAAATTGATATGGCGATGCAGCAGGCGCCGCAGCCGGTCCGGCAGTCCATGGTCTCAATCGAAAAAGACAAAATGTTGCAAAGGCGCGGCTCCGAGCTTTCGCCTGATCTCCATGATAGTAGGTGCGTCGTAAGGCAACGGATCGAAGCGACCCCAAATCGGACCGGGCCACGCCGGATCGCCTCGATAGCGCACCACATGGTGAAGGTGAAGCTGTGGCACCAGATTGCCGATGGCGGCGATATTCATCTTATCGGCACGAAACAGCTCCGACAGCGTACGGGAGAGGTGGGACGATTCCCGCATAAGCTGAACCTGGTCCTCATCCGTCAACTGATAAATCTCGCTAAGCTCTTCCCGCTCCGGAACGAGGATGAACCACGGATAGCGGTTCTCATTCATCAGCAAAAGCCGGCACAACGGAAAACGGCCTAACTGAATACAATCCTGCGACAAACGAGGGTGCAATTCGAACATAAAGGGCTCAATCGATACCGATTCGTGGCTGCCGGACATCGGAGCCATACACGCGCTTAACCCAACGCGTCATGACCGGCACGCCGATGATCAAATAGGGATAGTAGCTGATCAGCCGCCACAGAATGGCCAGACCCAGGGCCACGCCAGCCGGGGCGAAATCCCTGAACAGCCAGGAAAAACCGAGTTCGGCGACGCCGGCGCTGCCGGGAGTCGGCGAAAGAACCATGACTATCCATAACACGGCTTGTCGACCAATGGCGAGCAGATGATCGAACAATGTCATCGGCACAGGGGAAAAAGCCGCAAGAACGCAGTTCAAGACCAGATATCGGCCTATCCATGCAAGCGATGTCGCCACCCAAACCTGAAACCAGAAAATCGATTTCCTATCCCGCAAATCGCGTGAGGCCGTGAGCAGGTCGTTGACCATGTGCAAGCCTCGCGAGCGCCAGAAGCGGAACATCCGTAGCATGAGCAGCCTGGTCAGCCACCAGTTGATCCAGTGCGGCGCTACGAACAATGCCGCAATAAGCAGTATCAAGTAGACGACCAGCCCGCCCCAGGCCACCCAAAACCCGACCATCATGCTGGTTCCGAGCAGTTCCGACCGAATGTAGTGCAAGGGCGCGAAAATGTCGGCCTGAGGAACGAACAGGCTCGCGAAGAAAGGGAGCGAGGTATAGAACACCTGATCGAGAAAAACCGTGGTAAATACGATCGCGGTGCTGCGACCGATGCTGATCTGTTCTTTGACCAGCATAAACACCGCTACGGCGGCTCCGCCGACCATGGATGGCGAAACCGCGGCGAAGAAATCCCAAAGGAGGATTATTTCGAGACAGGTCCGCCACTCCAGCTTACGGTCGGTCAATATCCGCAATTGCCACATGTAGCCGAAATCGCGCAGCATCATCATCAGGAGCGCCAAAGCAATCCAGAAGACCGAACGCGAAGTCCAGGCGAAACGATCCAGCACCTCGCCCATCGGAAGGTCGCTCTTGACCCATTCGCCATACAGCGTGTAGCCGACGATACCCAATCCCAAAACGACCGGTAACAGAATTCGCCCGGGGCTGAACTGCTTAAGAAGCTCGGACGTCTTCGCGACCATTCCGGTTCCGCATAAAAATTGATGGTCCGGGTATTATCGGTTACGCATGCGGCTTGTGCGTGACAAACATCGCGTCGCCGTAACTGAAAAACCGGTATTTGCGCTCTACGGCGTGCCGATAGGCCGCCAGAACCTCGGAACAACCGGCAAAAGCGCACACCAAGGTCAACAGGGTGGATTCCGGAAGATGAAAATTTGTAACCATGGCATCGACACAACGAAAGTGGAAGCCCGGACGAATAAACAAATTCGTCTCGCCTTTGTAAGAAGTCAGGGACCCTTTAAGCGAGGCCGACTCCAATGTCCGCACTACGGTTGTTCCGACGGCAATCACCCGCCCCCCGCGCTGCCGAACCTCGTTAACTTTTTCCACCACGTCCGAACCGACCTCGCAAAGCTCCGAATGCATTTTGTGCTGATCCAGTTCATCCACCCGCAAGGGTTGAAACGTGCCGCTGCCCACATGCAGCGTCACAAAAGCCCGCTCGATACCCTTCGCAGCCAGGCGCTCCAGCATCGCTTCATCGAAATGCAGACCGGCGGTGGGCGCCGCTACGGCACCGGACGCCTTCGCAAACACGGTCTGATAACGTTCCCAATCGGATACCGAATCCGGCCGGTCGATATAAGGCGGCAGAGGAATATGCCCAACGGCGCTCAAGACTTCATCGACGGTTCGACCGTCGAGAAGCATCAGCAGGAACAAATCGTCTTGCCGTCCTTGTACCGAGCATCGAAAACCGCCTTCGAGAAGAATTTCGGTTCCCGCTTTCGGAGCCTTGCTTGCACGCACATGGGCCAAGCCCATACTCGGACCGAGCACCCGTTCGATCAAAACCTCCACCCTGCCTCCGGACGCTTTGCGGCCGAAAAGCCGCGCCGGCATGACTTTGGTATCGTTAAAGACTAGAAGGTCGCCCGCACGAAGCAGTTCCGGCAGCTCGATAAACATACGATCGTCAATTTCGCCGGTCGTTCCATCCAAACACAGCAGCCGACTGGCGCTACGCTCCGGTAGCGGGTACTGGGCGATCAGATCCTCGGGAAGCTCAAAAAAGAAATCACTTTTACGCATCGACAGATGGTAACAGTCGGGGAGAAAAGAATGCAGTATGTGGCTTTTTAAGAGAGATTTCTTTATAATTCGCCTGCTTTCGCGCCGAGGTGGCGAAACTGGTAGACGCGCCAGACTCAAAATCTGGTTTGGGAAACCAAGTGCGAGTTCGATTCTCGCCCTCGGCACCACTTAAAAAATCAAAACGTTATGAACTCGAAAGCATCAGACAAAAACGGCAAGCAAAAACGCCTGTAGATGCAATGTAGAGAAGTAACGCAGAAATGAGCCCGGCAATGAACCGGGCTTTTTTGTTTTTTCCAAAGAGAAGCTCGAAGATGAGCCAGACTAGCGTATGCTGCTCAAAGCGATGTGATTAGCAACCGTGCAACTAAATTACAGTTGCTAATGTAACCATCGGTTACTAAACTCTGTTTCGAGTCGTGAGTAAGAAAGAAAAACTCATCGAACGATTGATCGCGGTCCCTTCAGACTTCACGTGGACGGAACTCGTGAGCGTCTTGCAACACTTTGGATATCGGCAAAGACAAGGGGATGGATCTCGTGTCAAGTTTGACAACGGCAATCCGAATGACATGATCAATCTACATAAACCGCATCCAGGTTCAATCGTTAAACGCTACGCTTTGGAGATGGTCATAGAGAAATTAAAAAACGCGGGGTATTTATGATGAATATGCTGCGCTACAAAGGCTACTATGGTTCCGTTAACGTTAGCTTCGAGGACGGATGCTTATATGGGAAGTTGGAATTTATCGATCCACTTGTTACATTCGAAGCCCAAACCGTACCTGAGCTTTTAAATGCATTCCATGAGGCAGTAGACGATTACATTGCTACGTGCGAAGAACAAGGCGTCAAACCACAAAAGCCCTATAGCGGATCATTTAACGTTCGGATCGGCCCCGAACTCCACAAAGCAGCAGCTCGGGTTGCTAGGTTACAAAAGACTAGACTTAATGAGTTCGTCAAACAAGCAATTCAACGAGCGGTAGAGACGTTTGACGCTAGCGAACGTAACCGAGAAGTTCCATTAATGTGTCATAGGTCTCTGGGCACGGATGAAAAGCTCTCGGCCATTTTCGGCTTGCGTTCCGCCCTTCAGAATACACCCGATACACCCGTGCAACTACTTCGGGGACTTGCGGTCTTGCGGAGCACTACCGCAACGATTACTAACGAACCAGAAGATAAGCCGATCATTGTTCCGGATAATTTAGTCGGGTACGCCAGGACGGTAAATTAATGAGCACAGAAAAGCAAGTTGAAACAGAGGAACCAACTCGGTTCGCATTCTCGCACAAAGAGATTGCCGAAGTATTAATTAAGAAACAGGGAATCCACGAAGGCATTTGGTCCTTATATATGGAGTTCGGGCTATCTGCTGCCAATGTTGGGCAATCCGAAAGCAATCTTCTCCCTGCTGCGATTGTTCCTGTAGTGAAGATAGGCATTCAAAAGGCAGAAAAGTTGACCTCGATTGCGGTTGACGCATCGGAAATTAACCCAGCGCCAAAGAAAAGCAAGAGGACACGTCATTCAACACCCGAATGATGTTGAGAAGTAAGTATTATCCCCCCGACAGAGCCGGGGAACTCCCGATTTGGTTAGAATAAGGCCCGCGCGAGCTTTTTCTAACCCGCCAATTATCCAAATAAAAAAAGTACGGGTAAGTCGAAACTCGGCTGGGGCCATCTCTAAGCAAGCGCCCATCAAGCAATCGAATTGATCAGCCGAATCTTTTCGCCTTGAGTAAGCCGATAAAACCGGCGGAGTTCTTCCATCATCTCGCCTGCCCGCGCTTTTTTCAGATAACGGGTTTCCAATCGAAGGCAATACTTGCCTGCATAATGGTTGGCATCTTCATAGCGCTGCCGCTGAACCTGGTCCAATGCCGCGTCGTAAGCCGGGGCCTCGAATAGGCAATATCGAAGTTCCGAAGGTACGAGACTTTTGCCCTGCCGCTTCCATAGCGATGTGGCGGTTACGAATTTATCCACCTCGGCCTGCATCTCCAGTTCCATCAGCGTCACGCCGCGCTCGACGCCAGCGTTCCATATGAGATAAAGAAAGTGACTGACCCCTTCCACGGCCAAAAGGAAATCGATGAAATTTTCGGAATGAAGACTCACCAGCGGATCATCATCGGTCAGGCGCGCCAATACCGAGGCATCGAGGAAAAGTGCGAGATCCAGATGGTCATCTTGTTGCGAGACCAAGAGCTTCTCTTTGCTTTCGCGAGGATTGATGCTGGTGTCCAAACGCCGCGCGAGGTCCGGATCGGTAATCAAGAAATCCTCCACATCGAGATCAACCTCGATGCGATAGATGCGCTCCAGCAGCTTCTGCAGGACATTCAGGCGCATAATCCTAGAAACGGCAGTTGGACGCGTCCGAGTGTGCGGCGGACGAGCCGGATGGCAAGCCTGTCCTGAGCCCCGTCGAAGGGGCGCGACGAGGCAGCGGGGTAGTCTCCCGCAACGAGAAGCAACGCCGCCAGGCGGCTCGTCCGCCGTGCAATCGGGTGCGTAGCGTCTTCACCTAAGCGATGAGATCGGTAGAAGGTAGGACGGTCAGAATTCATGCGGCTTTTCTACTCCTTCTAAGCAGTCAACTGCCGTTTCTAGGATAGTGGCGCCTCCTTCAGTTGTGCCGACGACTGATCGAGCCTTGGGCTGGCTCTATGCCCAGTTTCCTCAGCTTGTCAGCCGCGCGCTTGCTGCCGGTTCGAAGCCAGATTTCGTAGAGCCTCATAATATCGGTGCACGAATTCAACGGGGTTCTTTCCCCGACCTCCGACAGTACGTCCACGAACGATTGGAACTTTTCGGAAAGCTCGCCAAAAATCGCGCAGAAAGCTTTGCCTCGTAAGGTGCCTCGGTTAAGGTCGCACAGATATCCATAGGCGGTACCCCCCATGGCGATGTAATAGTCGATGTCGACGAGCTTTCGATTGAGGCTGGAGGAAAACAAGCCGGATATCAATAGCGCCACGTCTCCGAGCCTGCGCAGAATTTGATGCCTCTCTTCCATGCTCGCCGCCTCCACGGCTTCAGCGTAGATCAAGGCAAGTGGCTGCAATGTGACGCCTTCGGCGGTACGGGAAAACAGCTTGTCCGCCTGGGTGAAATAGGCAAGCAAGTTGACGATGTAGTAGACGGTGTCCTCTCCGGCATCGACTTTTTGATTCGATAAAGCCGTTGTTACCGATTCCCTGAAGAATTCCTGGACGTTTACATCCGTAATCAAGTTCGCGTCGAGGTTTTCAGGCGCCATCATGTCTAGACCTCCAAAGAGTTAAGATCTACCCCAAAAAAGCGACGAATCCACATGTGTTGCAAGCCGATCATGAAACTTCTCCTCGAGTATAGCAACTGTCCGTAAGCCTACGCCTCCGGTATGCCGGGAGAAAAAACGGATTATCCATTGGACGACGACGAGCGGTCGCGGTTCTCCTTACCGTGATCGATCAGAGCTTTTGCCCCAATTCGATCAAGGTTATGTCGCTTATCGATAATACAGGCAAAAGCCGGACCATTCGGGCGCCGTAACCCGATGGTGGAACAGCGGACCTATTGGCAGACCGGTTTAACTAACGGCAGGCGGGAGGAAGCAAATTTCTGAGGCAAGCAAGCTTTAACAGGCCGGCGGCACTGATCGAGTCGGTGATTGTGCCGTCCATCACCATGCGCACCGCCTCCAGCAAAGGCAGCTTCTTGATTGTAATAGCCTCCGTCTCTTCGAAGTCCGGTTCGCCCTCCACCAAACCCTCCGCAAGGAACACATAGCCTTCCTCGTCGGTAACCGAGTTCGTGGTATGCAAGTGCATGAAAACACTCCAGTCCTTGGCTATCAAGCCGGTTTCCTCCTTGAGCTCGCGTTTCGCGGTCTCCAGAATGTCTTCACCTTCGGGCGAACCGCCCATGGGAATTTCCCAGAAATAGGCATCGGGCACGTAGCGATATTGGCCGACCAGCCAAGTATTGCCTTCGGCGTCTATCGGTATGATGCCGATAGCCTGACTCTTGAAATGGATCCTGCCATAAATACTCAACCCGCCGGATGGATTGATCACCTCGTCCTCGTCCAGACGAATCCACGGATTTTCGTAGACTTCCCGACGCCGAATCAATTTCCAAGGGTTGTGCTCCGACATAAATCAACGTCCGTGAAATGCGGGACTGAATTCGTGCACGGCTGCGATCATCGCCTTGGCGTGCTCGGGATCGACATCGGGCAATATCCCATGTCCCAAGTTGAACACATGTCCCTCTCCGTGACCGTATTGCTCCAAGACCCGCTTTACTTCGGTGCGTATGGCCTCGATCGGTGCATACAAAGCCATAGGATCCAAATTGCCTTGCAGCGCGACCTTGTGCCCCACTCGTCGACGCGCCTCTCCGATGGGTGTGGTCCAATCCAAGCCTAAGGCGTCGAATCCCGTTTCCGCCATGGCTTCCAGCCACTGTCCGCCGCCCTTGGTAAAGAAGATGGTCGGTATTATTTTGCCGCCGTGGCGCCGATTCAGCTTGTCGAGTACGCGCTTGGCGTAAGCCAAGGAGAATTCTTCGTAATGCGCCGCCGGCAGAATTCCACCCCATGTGTCGAACACCATGACCACATCGACGCCTGCGGCGATTTGGGCATTGATATACAGCGCTACGGCGTCGGCCAATTTTTCCAGGAGATCATGGAGAACCACGGGTTGCTCGTACATCAATCCCTTGACCCTGCGAAACTCCTGCCCGCCGCCGCCCTCGACCATATAGGTGGCCAAAGTCCAGGGACTGCCCGAGAACCCGATAAGCGGAACGCTGCCGTCCAGATTTTGTTGAATCAGGCGTACAGCATCCATGACATACCGCAAATCGGTTTCCGGATCGGGAACCGACAGCCGGCGCACATCCGCAGCACTGCGGACCGGATTTCTGAAATGGGGCCCCTCGCCTTCGACGAACTCCAGACCCAAACCCATGGCATCCGGCACCGTGAGAATATCGGAGAATAGAATGGCGGCATCCAGACGGAAGCGCGCGAGAGGCTGCAACGTGACCTCGCAAGCCAGTTCGGGCGTGCTGCACAATTTCATAAAACTGCCCGCTTGCTCCCTGACGCGACGATATTCGGGCAAATAGCGGCCCGCTTGGCGCATCATCCAAACCGGGGTCCTTTCGGTGGGCTGTCTCAATAGTGCGCGGATAAGACAATCATTTTTAGGTGCATTCATGGCATCACGCAAATTAATGGCAGAAAGTTCGGGTTACGGCAATGGGCATAAAAATCGACACTCGGGAGCAAGACATGGCATTCACGCCGAATTCATAACACGCCTTTAGACCATCCGTTCGATTAATTTCAACGAGCCGAAGAATCAACCGACGAGCTAAGCTCCGCATGCCGCGGCATCATTCGCCGAATCTCTTGGTGAATAGATTTCATCTGTCTGGGCAAAGGCTGACCGACGGAAAGGGGTAAAGTCGCCGTTGCTTCCTTGGCCGCAGGCAGAGTCGGATAGATTCCGAAAAACAGCGGATAGAGATCACTGCTCCCCTTGCGGGAACGAAAACTGGCCAGTTCGCTGCCCGGCGGAAATTGTTTGGCCAGCTTACGCACCGCGTTCAATCGGGAAACGGCGACGATCTGCAAGGTGTAGGCTTCGGGACTTTGATTCATCAGCCATTCGGCACTCTTAAGACCTTCCATAACGATCTCGGGCGATCTCGAACGCTCGCTCTCTTGCGCACCCGATTGGCCCCTCTTCGCCTCAGCTTCAGTTACAGCGCCGGCTGGCGGCAAACGGTCCGGCGACATCTCGATCTGCGCCTCCGACATGCTTTTCGGTTCTTCCATGACCGAAGGCGGTAGTGGTTCACGCTGGGTGTCCGGTTCTATCGGCTTATGAGCTTCAACTGTTTTCTTCGCCTCCGCTTCGAACGTACGTGTCGCTGCCATCTCTACCGATTCGCGAATCGGTAGGCTCTCCGACTTTTCGCTCTCGGCTAGCGGCAAAGGCACAGATGACGATTGTGGATCTGTAAGCGGCTCGTCAAGATTCGGGGGCTGGACAGCTTGGGCCTTTTCGGAGTCGGGAGAGACAACGGAGACCATCTCGGGATTTTGGACAACAGGGCCATCGTAAATCTGTTGGTCCGGCTCCGGGATCTGCCGCGAGGACATCAAAAAAAACGCGTAGGCCGTTGCGCCAACCAATAAGCCGGCGCCGGTAAGCCAACCGACCTTAGTCGATATCGCCGCTGTGGCCGATCCGTAGGGAGATCCCAGAATTTCGATCACTTTGCCGGGAATTCCTCGACTTCTGGCATGCAGCCGTTTTACGAAGGATTCCGTAATTCCGTGCTCGGTGACCAATACAGGCAACGTCACCCTCACTTGGTCCGCGAAGAGTCCGCATTCCTCTTCCGATAGTGCGGGAATCTCCAATATAAACGCATCGCCAAGAGCGGATTTGTCGGTGTCGGATTTTTGCGGCATCTCTTCGGTGCGCATTGCGAATACTAAGCACAAGGAAGGATAACGGCCAGCTAACTGCCATAAGGCGTCTAAAAGCCCCGACACTAGCGCGCCGGCATCGTCGAGCAGCAGCACCACGTTTCGACGCTCCTTGGCATAGCTTTCCAGCAAATCGGTCAAATCCGCTCCCGACGATGCCGATCTCGATTTTTCCTGATTTAAGGCGCGGGACAACTCATCGACGATGCGCTCAAAACTCACGCCGGGCGCTGACGTCAAATAGCAAACCGTTGCAAGTGGCGCCAAGCGGGTCTTGAGAAGACGCAAGAAGGTTGTCTTGCCGATGCCTTCCGGTCCGCATACGACGATGGGCTGAGCCAAGTTAACCGCCAAGTGCGAAAGCAAGTCGAACTTTTGTATGCGTGCCGCAGAAATCAGCGATAAGGATTGCCCGCCATGAGCGCTCTCGCGACCGCTGGCGGGCAGTGAAAGCTCAGCCGCGCCCATATTCACTCAAGGTGGCCCGAAGCAACTCGAGATCGACCGCTATAGGCAAAGTTGCCCGCCCGATCTTTTCCAGCAAGATTAGCCGCAGCTTACCTGCCACGTTTTTTTTGTCGACAGCCATCAGGTCCAAATAGCGGTCTACATCCAAATCCGCTGGCGGCGTCACCGGCAGCCGTGCCCGCCTAAGCAACGAAATGATGCGCTCGACGCTATCAGTATCCAGCCAACCCAATCGTCGTGAGAGATCTGCGGCCTGACAGATTCCGATCGCTACTGCTTCGCCGTGCAGATAGCTTCCGTAACCCATTCCTGTTTCAATGGCATGCCCAAAGGTGTGCCCCAAATTCAGTGTTGCTCTCACCCCGGACTCCCGCTCGTCTTCGGCTACAACCTCCGCCTTGTTGATACAGGATCTCTCGATGGCGTAGGCTAGGGCGTCGGCATCGCGGCCCAAAAGCATCTCCAGGTTGGCTTCCAGCCAGACGAAAAATTCGAAATCGCGGATAAGACCGTATTTGATCACCTCGGCCAAGCCGGCGCTAAACTCCCGGTCAGCCAATGTATCGAGCGTCGAAGTATCGGCCAGCACGCATTGCGGCTGATAAAAAGCCCCGATCATGTTCTTGCCGCGCGGATGATTGACTGCGGTTTTTCCACCTACGGAAGAATCCACCTGCGCCAGCAAAGTCGTCGGAATTTGAATGAACGGCACGCCCCTCTGATAACACGCGGCGGCGAAACCCACCAGATCGCCGATTACCCCGCCCCCTAGGGCGATGAGAGACGCGTCTCGGCTGAATTTTCGGACAAGCAACTCATCGAAGATGACCATTGCCGATTCGATGCTTTTATAAGACTCGCCGTCCGGCAAAACCACCTCGGCGGTCTGCTTGCCGTCTAGGCTCTGTCTGACCCGGTCCAAATAGAGGGGGGCAACCGTTTCGTTGGTAACCACCATGACTTGGCTGGAACTGAGGTGCCTAGACAGGAGTTCGCCGGACTCCAGAACTCTCGAACCGATATAAATTGGATAGCTGCGTTCGCCCAGGCTGACAGTCAGGGTTTTCATGAATTCGCGTTTGCTCGGTTATAGGCTTTCAAGATTTGGCGGACGGCGCTGCGGCTGGAATGCGTTCCCGTATCCACGATGAAATCGGCCAAAGAGCGATAAATCGGCTCCCGCACCCGCAGCAACTCTTGTAACCGCTGGCGGGGATTTTCGGTCTTGAGCAGCGGCCGGTTGGAATCTTTGTGAGTTCTCTCAAGCTGCTTTTCGACCGAACACTGCAGATAGACGACGAATCCCCGCCCATGCAGCACTTCTCGATTCTTCGGCAACAGAATCGATCCCCCCCCGGTAGCCAACACTATTCCGTCCTCGCAACACAACTCGGCCAAAACTTCGGATTCTCGCTTTCTGAAGCCTTCCTCCCCCTCATACTCGAAAATCATGGGGATACAGACGCCGGTGCGATGTTCTATCTCCCTGTCACTATCCACGAATCGGACACCCAAGGCTTTGGCCAGAAGTCGCCCGATGGTCGTCTTGCCCGCTCCCATGGGTCCGATCAAATAGATATTGTACGTATGTCTCATGCTGCCCGAGGTGAGAAATCGGGTCATCATACCATGTGTGTCGAAAATACCGGGCTGTAACGCTCACAGCCGGCCTGAAAACAAAAAGGCGCAGCCGTTTAAGGCCGCGCCTTTGTTTCCAATGTCAGCAGAAATCAGCGAAGGGCGAGATCTTGCTTGAGAACTTTCGGCGTGATGAAAACGAGCAACTCCCTTTTTGTATCTTCGACATTATTTCTCCGGAACATATATCCGATTCCCGGCAGATCCCCGAAAAACGGCACTTTGTCCGTGTTGTTCCGATTCAAGCCCTCGTAAACGCCTCCCAACACCACGGTTTCCCCGTTGGCGACTTGTGCCGTCGTTTCGATCTCGCGCTTATCGATCGCCGGGCCGACTGGCGTTTGCTGGCCTTGCTCATCTTTCTTGATCAACAATTCCATCAACACTTGATCGTCGGGCGTGATATGCGGCGTCACATTCAGCTCAAGCACCGCCTGCTTGAAGGTGATGTTGGCCGACGCTCCTCCCCCCGCTACAACCGTAGTTTGATAAGGAATCTCGACCCCCTGCTTGATGACCGCCTTGGTCTGATCCGAGGTAATCAGCCGAGGATTGGACACCGTTTCGCTACGCCCCTCCCGCTGGGCGGCCGATAACTCGAGATCAAGCAAGTAATCGCCCGCTTTGATGAGGGTAAATCCAAGTGCGCTCGCGCCGCCTGTCGCCGCGGTCGCCGCGCCCTGAGCCGCGAGATCCACCAGCACGTCGGCGTTGGTCGACTTCTCCCCGCCGGCGGCCGGTTGCTGGAAAATGACGCCGCTTGATCCCGAACCTGCATCTGAAAAAGAATCGGCGCCTCTCCCTTTAACCAGCCTGTTGACCTGAAGCCGACTACCCAAATCCCTTAGAAAATCGTTTCTGGCAATGACGATCCGAGATTCGATCAGTACCTGTCGAATTGGCTTGTCCAACTGGCGGACAAGATCGCGGACTCGCTCCAAATTACGCGGAGTATCTTTCACGATCAACTGATTGGTCCGCGGATCGACGGTTACGTTACCCCGACCGGATAAAACCGATTGACTCACATCGAGTGTCGATACGGCTGTGGATGCCGACGCACCGCCAATACCAGCGGGTTGACTCATGGACTGGCTAATCCGTTCAGTGGTGCCGACTAAAACTTTCTTGATATCTTCGGCCGTGGTGTAGTTGATCTGGATGATTTCCGTCCGCAGCGGCTCCAAATCTTCCACGACTTTCTGAGCTTCGAGTTCCTCCTTCTCCTGTTTATTGATTTCTTCCAACGGTGCGACGCGGATGATGTTTCCTTCTTGCCGTTTCCCCAATCCCTTGGACTTGAGGACCAATTCCAAAGCCTGATCCCACGGAACATCGTTGAGCCGAAGGGTTACATTCCCCTGAACGGTATCGCTGGCAACAATATTCAGGTTGGTAAAATCAGCAAGAATTTGAAGAACAGACCGCACCGGAATGTCCTGGAAATTCAGCGTCAGCTTCTCGCCCGAGTACGAGAAATTCTTTTTCTTGATTTCCTCTTTTTCCATTTTGGTCAACGGACGAAATTCCACCGTCAGGACGTTATCGGTCTGGTAAGAGGAATAATCGTAGTCGTCGGAAACCGTCGCCACGACCATCCTCGCGTGGGCTCCTTCCGTCGTGGCGTCGACGGAACGGACAGGAGTAGCGAAATCCATGACGTCGAGCCTGCGCTCCAATTGCGAAGGCAGCCCCGTGTCGGCAAATCTGACAACGACCTTTTGTCCCTCTTCGTGAATATCAACCAAGGACTTAGGATCGCTCAGCGTCACTAGAAGTCGTCCCTCACCCTTTTCGCCACGACGAAAGTCAATGTTTTCAATCCGCCTATCGCTTCCGCCGAGTGGCCGATCCATAAACTGCGATTTTGTCGATGCTGCGCTCGCGGCGGCAATCGGTGCAGTGCCGCTTTGCAGTGTGATAAGAATATTGTCACCGTCTAGCCGGCTGGTGTAGGGCATCATGTTGGTCAAATTGATGACCACGCGGGTACGACCGGACGATTCCACGGCTTGAACACTTTGAGCTCCACCCACATTGATCGGCACTAATTTCTGGTCCAAACCGTTCGTTACGCCGGGCAAATCCAGTGCAATGCGGGCGGGATTTTCGGTATGGAAGATTCTCGGCTCTCTGGCGGGCCCGCTCAAACCCAAAAGCAGCTGTAAGTTATCCCCAGGCAGGATCGAAAAATCCACGGACTTAAGTACAAGCCCCTCCGCCTGACTGACGGGCAGATGCAGGGACAAACCGATCAGAATAAGACCCATCATTCTTTTGTATCGCTGCCGTGCGGCCGACGCGATACGGTTACCTATTTCCGCTCTCATTTCTTCTCCCCCACTTCCGCCAAGTCAAGAGACGCTTTACGTTCACGCCATGCCCCGGGACTGTCGGATATGATTTCTACCAATTCGATCAAGTTTTCTTTGATGTTGACGATCTTGCCGAAGTTTTTTCCCATGTGATTACCGACGCGCACCCGGTGAATCGTTCCGTCGGTAGCTTTTACTAATCCCCACAGCGAACCTTGCCGATCGACCGTTCCGACCATGCGTAGCGTATCCAACTCGTAGGATTCCAATTCCTCCTTAGGGCGATTGATATCTGGCCGGATGCTACTCGCAATTTTTTCCTCTTCAGTCTCCTGAGCCTTCTCATCGATAATGAAAGGATTTCGCAAATCTTCCGCATTGAAGACAAATGGCTCTACTGTCTTAACTTCCGGCAACGGCTCGACTGATCCTTTCTGACGCGCCTTAACCTCTGCAACGTAGGCCTGTAAATCTGTCAAATCGTCCCCGGCGCATCCGGTTAGTCCGATAGCGAGCATCCACGACACGAGGAGTCGTGGATGGCACGGCGGTACCAAAAACTTCAAGTGCCCACCCATAGTGCTACTTTCTTTGTTGTGGCTTTTTAACTTGATTCGCTGGAGCAGGCCCCTCGTCCAGGTAGCGATAAGTCCTGACCAGCGCGCTCATGACCAATGGGTCCTTTGCGGATTTCTTTGCTCCCGCATCCTTGTTGTGGGCTGCGATCTTCACGTTATGTATCGTTACGATTCGCGGTAACGACGCCAGTCCGCTGATGAACGCACCGAACTCCATGTAGTCGCCGATCACGCGGATTTCTATGGGTAACTCCGCATAGAACTCTTTGGCGATTTCGGCGCCGGGTTTGAAAAGCTCGAACTCCAATCCGGCCGCTAAGCCGGTTTGAGAAACGTCGACCAATAATTCGGGAACCTGGGTTTTATCGGGTAGCTGCCTGAGCAAATCGCCGAAACTCTTCTCGATTTCCGCCATTTGCTCCTTGTATTCTTCTAGATTTGCGGCCTTTTTTTGCCGCTGCTCGAATTTGTTCTTGAGTTCCAGTTCCTTGCTTTCTTCAGTTTCGAGCTGCGCGATTTGATCCTGAGTGTCCAAGTAGTACCCCAAGCCACTCAGAATTAGGCATAGTATGGTAATAATCGCCACCTTGATCGGTAGCGGCCACGCGCCCGCGTTTTCTATGTCCCAATTGATTTCGGAAAGATTCATGACGGTTTCCTTTCCTGATTGTCCGCCTTATCTCCTCCCTGCTTGACCTGAAGCGTAAAGCGGTTGCCCTGTGCTTTTTTGCTTTCCTTAGCCTCCTGCTTGGTCTCGATGATGTTTAAAAGGGGCTCCCTCATCCAAGGCGAAGACTCCAAATTCCGCATGTAAGCGGAAACTCGGGCATTGGACTGGGCCATTCCATTCATCGTCAGATTGCTATCCAACTGGGTTAAATCCGTTAGATAAACACCTTCGGGAATGGTACGCGCCAACTCATCGAACAAATGGACGATCTCGGGCCGGCTCGCTTGCAATCGCTGGATGACTTCCATCTTGGCGATCAGCCGTTTTTTCTTGGTTTCCAACTCTTCGATTTCCTTGATCTTCTGATCGAGCAGGGCGATCTCGGACTCCAAGTATTGATTACGCTGGCTCTGATAATCGATCATGCTGCCGATGAAATAATGAACGAAGCACAGAATCGCCCCGGTCGATAGCAACGCGGCCAGGGTAATAGCGATGAATTCCTTTTGCCGTTGTTTGCGATGTTCCGCACGCCAAGGAAGTAAGTTGATTCGAGCCATCAGTCCAAACTCCTTAATGCCAATCCACAAGCAGTCATAAGTGCCGGAGCATCATTGCTCAAACTTTGCGGTTTAACGCGCGGCGCGAGAGACATGGTGACAAACGGGTTGGCGGAAGTAGTGGGGATACCCAGAATGCCTTCCACGAAACGATCGATCCCTTGGATCGAGCCGCACCCTCCGGCCAACACGAGCCCGTCGACGGTGCGATGCGAGCTTGAAGACAGGAAAAACTGCAGCGAGCGGCCGATTTGCTGCGCCATCGCTTGTTTGAACGGCTCCAGCACTTCGAGCTGATAATTGTCTGGAAGACCGCCGTGTTTTTTTGCCAAACCGGCTTCCTCATAGGAAAGCCCGTAACGACGCTGGATTTCTTCCGTCAACTGCTTGCCGCCGAATCCCTGCTCGCGGGTATAAATGATGCGGCGATTATGGATCACATTCAGGGTCGTCATGGTCGACCCGACATCAGCCACGGCGATGGTTTGATCCGAACTGTAGCCGGGCAGTTGATCCAAAATAAGATTGCACGCATTCTCCAGGGCGTACGATTCCACATCCACGACTTCCGCCTTGAGTCCGGCCATCTCCAGAGCCGCCACACGATCCTCCACATTCTCCTTACGAGAGGCGACCAGTAGCACATCGACCATGTCCGGATTTTTCTCGGCTTTGCCCTGCACCTCGAAATCCAGGCTCACCTCGTCCAGTGAGTAGGGAATGTATTGATCCGCCTCCAGTTCGATCTGCGCTTCCAACTCGTCATCGCTTAGAGAAGCGGGCATCGAGATCATCTTGGTTATTACCGAAGAACTCGGTACCGCCACCGCCGCGTGCTTCAATCGGGTGCCCGATTGCTTGATGACCGATTTGATAACATTGCCGATGATTTCAACCTTAGCGATGTTCTTGTCGATCACGGCGTCCAATGGCAACGGCGCGACAGCATAGCTTTCCACCCGATAGTTCTGTCCGTTTCTACTCAGTTCCAGCAGCTTTACGGCCGCCGTGCTGATATCGATGCCAAGTAGCGGCGGTCTCTTGTGGTTCAAAAAAAACATCGATGACTTCCTAAACTGGCCTTGACCTCATGCAAGCGATACCGTGTCTTAATGGCGTTTCTCATCGCCCGCTAGACTCTGTACTGTAGTATAGTAGGGATTAGAAGTTTGCCCATGACACGCCAAACACCGATCAACCGTGCACTTCGGAGCTACTATTTGTAGCCGCAGCCTGAAAACACCTTTTTGATTGTCGAGTGAGAACCCGCAACAGTCGACGCCAAGCGCGCTCCCGTTCAGCGAGCCTCTTGAAGCTAATCTTTTTTTTCCTCCTTGCCGGATTCGCGAGTTTGGCCTTAGCCGCGTTCTTGCTTTATCGGTTCATTGAACCGCAACTCCCGGATATAGAAGTTTTGCGGGATGCGCGGTACCAGACTCCGATGAGCATTTACAGCAAAGATGGCCTCCTAATCGCGCAATACGGCGAAATGAAGCGCAGCCCGGTCAGCTTTTCCGAAGTGCCAGAAAAAGTCATTCAGGCTTTCTTGGCGGCCGAGGACAATCGGTTTTTTGACCATCCAGGCGTGGACTACCAAGGTTTATTGCGAGCGACGTTTTCCTTTCTTCGGACGGGCAAGAAGAAGCAAGGTGGCAGCACGATCACCATGCAGGTGGCCCGCAATTTCTTTTTAAGCAGCGAAAAGACCTTTTTTCGCAAACTCAAGGAAATCGTGCTGGCGATCAAAATCGAATCGGAATTGACGAAAGAACAGATCTTGGAGCTGTACTTGAACAAGATCTACTTCGGCCACCACGCGTATGGCGTCGTAGCTGCGACTCAGGTCTACTACGGCAAAGGGATTAACGAGCTCGACCTGGATGAAATTGCGACGATTGCGGGTTTACCGAAGGCTCCCTCCGCGTTCAATCCGATAACCAATCCAGAGAGGGCGGCGAGCCGGCGAAACTATGTCCTAAAGCGGATGCGGAAACTGGGCTACATCAATGATCAGACTTACCAGGACATGATCAACCGGCCTGTCACCGCAAAACTCCATACGACCCCCGTCGAGTTAAATGCCCCCCATGTCGCAGAGCTGATCCGCAACGAGATGTATCGGCAGTATGGCGAATCCGCTTACACCAGCGGTTACAGGATATACACCACGATCGACAGCCGCTTGCAGGCAGCCGCAGACAGGGCGCTGCGCCTTGCGCTGCACGACTACGATGAGCGTCACGGATTTCGGGGCGCTAAGCAACGAGTAGATTTAAAGAAGGACAAGCGCCCCAAGGACTGGGACGAGCGATTATCCAGCATCCCCAGAGCGGGAGAAACGGTACCCGGGCTGGTCCTAGCTGTTAAAGACAGCTCGGCAGAAATTTATCTCGGCGACAAACAGCGCATCGAACTGGACTGGGACGGCCTTAAATGGGCACGCAAGTATATCTCCGAGAATGCACAAGGTCCTCTGCCCAAAAGCACCAAAGAGATACTCAAGGCCGGTGATCTCATCAGGCTTCGCAAAGACGGCAACGACCATTGGAAACTTAGCCAGATTCCGGAAGTTGAAGGCGCGCTGGTCGCATTGGATCCGACCAGCGGTGCCGTAGTCGCGCTGAGCGGCGGGTATGATTTTGCTCTCAGCAAGTTCAACAGAGCGACTCAGGCGCAAAGACAGCCCGGCTCCGGCTTTAAACCAATACTCTACGCGGCAGCATTGACCCACGGATATACTCCGGCGAGTGTCGTAAATGACGCTCCCGTTGTCTTTTCCGACCCGTCCCAGGCGGACGGATTCTGGCGTCCTCAGAATTACTCGGGCCGATTTTACGGCCCCACGCGACTCAGAGTCGCACTCGCCAAATCACGAAACCTCGTATCCATTCGATTGCTTCAAAGCATCGGCCTCAAGAAGGCCATAGATATGGCCATGCGCTTCGGCTTTCAGCCCGAAGAGCTGCCACGATCTCTCCCGCTAGCCTTAGGAAGCGGCACTGCAACGCCCCTCCGGATGGGGCAAGCCTATGCCGTGTTCGCGAATGGCGGCTTCCACGTCGAACCGTACTTCATCGAACGCATCGAAACCGAAGCCGATAGAACGATCTTCCGAGCTACGCCGCAAATCGCATGTGCGAATTGTGCCGAGTCCGATGATCACCAAACGAATTTTGCGCCTCGCACGTTATCTCCCCAGGTCCATTACATGATGAACTCCATGCTGCAAGACGTGGTACGAACCGGGACCGCGACCCGTGCAATGGAACTGGGGCGTAACGATATTGCCGGCAAAACCGGCACAACGAATGAATATAGGGATGCCTGGTTTAACGGTTATGTTCCCTCTCTGACGACCATCGCTTGGGTCGGCTTCGATTCATCAAAATCCTTGGGAAAAGGTGAAACTGGCGGCAAAGCCGCACTGCCCATGTGGATGTATTTCATGCAGGAAGCCCTCAAAGATTTACCCGAGCAGACTTTTCCGCTTCCAAGCGGGTTGACCATCGCTCGGATGGATCCGGGCACGGGAATGCTTGCTCCGCCCGGCAGCGCTAATGCTATCTTCGAGGTTTTCCCGTCGGAACGCGCCCCTCGTTACTATGCTGCGCCGCGCGTAAGCGAACCGCCTCCCTCTGAAGTCATCGAAGACGAGGCCGAGCCGGAATTACCGAAGCCCCCTCCCCTTCGAACGACGACCGAAAAACCAATCGAATCGCTATTTTGATCTCCATCATGTCTACGAAAGATAAAGCACGCCTGTTGATCGCTCAGGAGGCTGCGAGGATTATCGCCGAAGAGGGTGTAAACGATTATCTTCCGGCAAAAAACAAGGCTGCCGCCCGCCTGGGGATAGCGAATTCACGAAGCCTTCCCCGAAACGAGGAAATCGACCAGGCGTTAGAGGAATACCATCGACTCTATCGGGCTGAAACACAGCCGCTGCACATTGCTCGTCTTCGAAAACTCGCATTAGAGGCCATGCGTTTCCTGGAAGAGTTTTCGCCGCGATTGATCGGTGGCGCGCTGGATGGCAGCGCCAGTAAATACAGCCCGATCATCTTGTATGTATATCCCGAAAGCCCCGAAGAGATCATCAAGAAATTGGTTGAAGCCCGCATACCGTTTAAGGAAGGGGCCTTTTCGTTGAATTTGGGACACAGGCGGGGCATGACGTATCCGGCGCTGGATTTTTTTGTCGATGGCGTCCGCGTCGAATTGGCGGTACTCCCGCCGGAATTGAAGGGGCAACGGATCAATCGAAAGGAAAAGACGGTGCCCGGAGGCTCTCTCCAGGACGTCGAGAAACTGATTAACGGCATTTCGCCGTGAGACTCGGCCGAAGCCTCACGAGAACGACAATCAAAGACCAATATCTATCGGTTGATCGATAATCCGGTTTTGACCGGCCCAAAACGGAGAGCATTCCTTGCTCATTGCCGTTAAACGAGGGGTGGCCAGGCCGATTTCGAAAGACGCAAACGAGGCTGAAAAATCAGCCCCGTCCGTACTTGCGTCGGAACTTGTCAACACGACCGGCAGTGTCGACGATCTTCTGCTTGCCTGTATAGAATGGATGGCAAGCGGAGCAAACTTCAACCTGCAAATCTTTGCCAAGCGTCGACTTGGTTTCGAAGGTATTGCCGCAACTGCAATGGACGGCAATGGACTTGTATTCGGGATGAATATCCGGCTTCATAATGAGGCTTTCTCCAGGAAATCAGAACAAAGGGACGACAAATTTTTCATGGTACTTAAAACGGCTCCTCACTGCAAGATGGACGCACTCTTTAGCGCGGATCGTCCTGCTTCCAACTGAACATCGGCCCACCCGCATCAGCCTTTATTTCCATTTTCGGCGACAGCACTCTAGCGGCTATATACCTATCTGAGATATAAACCATAATGCGTATAGTTTCCCTCAATGTTAACGGCGTGCGGTCAGCAGCGCGCAAAGGCTTTTTCCACTGGATGGATAAACAGAATGCCGACGTTGTCTGCCTACAGGAAACCAAGGCTCAGACACACCAACTGGAAGACCCTATCTACTGGCCTAAAGGGTACCAGTGCTACTACCTGGATGCTGTCAAAAAGGGCTACAGCGGTGTGGCATTGTATAGCCGACGGGAACCGGACGAAGTCATTCAGGGCATTGGCTGGCCCGACATGGACGCCGAAGGGCGTTATCTCGAGGCCCGATTCGGCCCGCTAAGCGTCGTTTCCCTATACTTGCCTTCCGGATCGTCCAGCGAAGAACGGCAAGCGGTGAAGTTCGATTTCATGAACCGCTTCCTGCCGTATCTTCGGGAATGCGCACAGTCCGGGCGCAATTATATTTTCTGCGGCGACTGGAATATCGCCCATAAACCCATTGATCTCAAGAATTGGCGATCCAACCAGAAAAACTCCGGGTTCCTGCCCGAAGAGCGTGCTTGGCTGGATGTCGTATTCGAGGAGGACGGCTGGGTCGATGCCTTTCGTGTTGTCAATCAGGAGCCTGAACAGTATACCTGGTGGTCGAATCGCGGTCAGGCTTGGGCCAAGAACGTGGGTTGGCGTATCGATTATCACGTGACCAGCCCCACTCTCCGGGAAGCAATCCGCGCCGCCCATGTTTACAAGGAAGAGCGCTTTTCCGACCATGCGCCACTCACCATCGATTATGACTACCCTTTCCTGGCGTGACGCGCTATTTAACAGACGGATGTTGATCTGCGTCCTCACGGGGTTTTCCTCGGGGTTGCCTCTATTCGTGCTGATCAGCCTGATTTCGGCCTGGCTACGCGACGGAGGTGTCGACCTCAAAGAGATCGGGTTGCTGGCTCTCGTTCAATTTCCTTACATCTGGAAGTTTTTGTGGGCGCCACTCTGTGACCGATACGGTCTACCAATGGGGCGACGCCGGACTTGGATGCTGATTACCCAAATTGCACTGCTGCTCTCGATTCCCGCTTTTGGTTGGCTCGCTCCCGTTCCAGACATCGCGACCATTCGTTGGCTGGCGGTAGCGGTAGCACTATTTTCAGCAACCCAGGACATTGCAATCGATGCCTTTCGGCGAGAGATTCTCAGGGACGAAGAGCAAGGACTTGGCAATGTGATCCACGTGAATGCGTACAAAATCGCCGGGCTCGTACCGGGATCTCTGTCGCTGATCCTCGCTGATTATTTGTCTTGGGACGCCGTCTACTTGATCACGGCCCTGTTCATGTTCCCCGGCATTCTCCTGACGCTCATCGGAACCGAACCGGAGTTTTCCAGCCACGCCCCTCCGACGCTACGTCAAGCCTTAGTCGATCCTTTTCGTGAATTTGTTCAACGAAAGGGTTGGAGCGGCGCGTTAACGGTCCTGGGATTCATCTTTTTTTACAAGCTGGGCGATAGCATGGCAACGGCGCTGGCCACGCCCTTTTATTTAGACATGGGCTACAGCAAGACCGAAATCGGCGTGATCGCCAAGCATGCCGGACTTTGGCCTAACGTTGCAGGCGGCATTTTAGGTGGAATATGGATGATTTCCCTGGGGATACATCGGTCTCTTTGGGTATTTGGCGTTTTACAGGCGCTGGTGATTCTCGGCTTTGCCTGGCTTGCCACGGCCGGCCATACCTTGGCTGGCCTGGCTGCCGTTATCGGCGCCGAGGCGTTCGGTGTCGGATTGGGCACGGCCGCGTTCGTTGCCTACATCGCCACCGCCACCAATCCGGCGTACACCGCCACCCAGTTCGCGCTGTTTACCAGCCTGGCCGCAACGCCACGGACGCTGGCCAATGCATTCACCGGCTTTCTCGTCGAAGGTGGGGACATTAAGATGGGAAACATTTCGCTGCTTCACATCGAAGCGCTAGGCTGGGAACGCTTCTTTTGGGTTTGCTTCGCGCTCACCCTTCCAGGCATGCTACTACTGTTCAAAGTCGCGCCATGGAACGGAGGCAAGCGGAGCAGAGATCCAGGACGTCTCGAGCCTCAACCCGATTCGCAGTCATCCGACTGAAAAATTTTGCGCCGAAGGAATACGTTGCGCGGATAAGAGAGCGCCCTCTGGATGCTCTCCTCCGGCGCGAATTCGGCCTACTTTCGAATATAAAGGTCCGTAATACTGCCTTCCAGCATCTCGGCGGCAAACGCAAAGGTTTCCGACAAGGTCGGATGCGGGTGAATAGTCAAGGCGATATCTTCCATATCGGCGCCCATCTCGAGCGCCAGAACGGCCTCGCTGATAAGCTCCCCCGCATTAGGCCCGACGATCCCTGCCCCCAGAATCCGCTTAGTCTCTTTATCGCACAAAATCTTGGTTACGCCCTCTTTGCGATCGATGCCTAGAGCCCGCCCGCTCGCCGCCCAGGGAAATGCGGCTTTGTCGTAGGCAATCCCTTGAGCTTTTGCCTGATTTTCCGTAAGTCCCATCCAGGCCACCTCTGGATCGGTGTAAGCTACCGAGGGAATAGTTAACGCCTGAAACGCCGAGCGCTCTCCGGAAATGACTTCCGCCGCCACTTTCGCCTCGTGAGTCGCTTTGTGTGCCAGCATCGGATTGCCCACGATATCGCCGATGGCGTAAATATGAGGCACATTGGTTCGCTGACAGGTGTCTACCGGAATGAAGCCTTTGTCGTCGACTTTGACGCCGGCATTCGCCGCACCGATCAGATTTCCGTTTGGCTTCCGGCCTACGGCGACCAGGATGCGGTCGAACAAGTCTGATTCGGGGGCGCCTTCACCGCCTTCGAAATAAACCTGCAATCCTTCCGACTTCGCTTCGATGCGCGTTACCTTCGTCTTAAGGAAAATATTCTCGTACTGTTTCTTGATGCGCTGATACAACGGCTTAACCAGATCCGCATCGCAGCCCGGAATGATCTGGTCCATCAGTTCGACAACCGTGATCTTCGAACCAAGCGCATGATAAACAGTGGCCATTTCCAAGCCGATGATGCCGCCGCCGATGATCAGAAGACGCTTAGGCACTTCGGCGAGTTCCAAGGCATCCGTGGAATCCATCATGCGCGGATCGTCGTGAGGGAAACCCGGAATCTGTACCGGCTGCGAGCCGGCTGCGATGATGGCGTGATCGAAACTGACCGTCTTTGTGCCATCTGCCGTTTCAACCTGTAGCGTTCGGTCCGAAGAGAATTTGCCCACGCCGTTGACGATGGTAACTTTGCGCTGCTTGGCCAAGCCTGCAAGCCCCGTCGTAAGTGTCTTCACGACTTTGTTCTTCCAGTCGCGCAGCTTGTCCAAATCAACGTTCGGCGAACCGAAATTCAGTCCAAAACTTGAAGATTCCTGCGCCTCCTGAATGACCTTGGCGGCATGCAGCAATGCTTTCGAAGGAATACATCCGACATTTAGACAAACGCCCCCCAACACCGGATAACGCTCGACCAAAACCACCTGTCTGCCCAAGTCGGCGGCTCGAAAAGCGGCGGTATAACCACCCGGACCGCCGCCCAAAACGACAACTTCGGCATGTAGACTAGATGTATCGGACATCGAACGTATACCTTCTATTAAGAAAAAATTGCAGATTAGCGTTCCATCGCAAGTTGTATCGAACCGGTTTGCCGGCAAGCCTCAAAGCATCCCGGCTTCTATAAAAGGACTCGCCGCAGTTCGGCCAGCAATCCAGCCAAATAAACCGTGAATCGTGCCGCCTCGGCTCCATCGATGACGCGATGATCGTACGACAGGGACAATGGCAACATCAGGCGCGGAACGAACTGTCCGTCCAGGTAAACGGGCTTGGTTTGCGCTCGGGACAAACCAAGTATTGCCACTTGAGGCGGATTGATGATGGGCGTAAAAGCCGTACCGCCGATTCCGCCGAGGCTCGAGATAGTAAACGACGCCCCTTCGAGATCGTTGTTGCGCAGTTTCTTGCCACGGGCTTTCGCGCCGAGTTCTGCCAATTCCCTAGCCAAGTCGAAAATGCCTTTTTGATCGACATCCCGAACTACGGGCACCACTAGGCCTTCCGGAGTATCCACCGCCACGCCCAAGTGATAGTACTTTTTAAGGATCAGCTCTTCGCCGTTGGCTGCGAGGGATGAATTAAACGTCGGAAACTCTTTGAGCGCTGCCGCTACGGCCTTGATGACGAATGGCAGAAAGGTCAGCTTCACATTCTGCTTTTCCGCCTCGCTCTTGAGCGACTGGCGAAAGGCTTCGAGATCGGTGATGTCGGCTTCATCGTGTTGCGTCACATGGGGAATGCTCATCCAACTCCGAAGCAGATTCGGGCCGGAAAGCTTCTTGATGCGGGACAACGGCTGTCTATCGACGGTGCCGAACTGAGCGAAATCAATTTCCGGCTGAGGCGGAATGGCGAAAACACCACCAGCCATCGCTTGCTCGACCCGCTTCAGGCTCGCTTTTACGAATGCCTGAACATCCTCCTTCAAAATACGGCCTTTTGGCCCGGTGCCTTGAATTTTCTGAAGCTCAGCCCCCAATTCACGGGCGAACTTCCGAATCGATGGGCTCGCATGAGGAGGATGCGCATGCTCTTCAACAACTTTTAAAGCTCGTTCGGCGATGGCCGGCGCGGGCTTCGGCTTCGCTTCCGGCTCTGCTACTGAGGAAGGCGCGGGCTGCTCGGCAACGGGCTTGGGCGCCGCTTCGCCGGAGACGATCTTTCCAGCTTCCGCTTCCGCCTCAGGCGGAGCTTTCTCTTCCCGTTCCGGCTGGGCCCGATCAGCAAGCTCCAACTGCAATATCGGCGACCCCATGCTCACCCGATCACCGACATTGACCTGCATTTCTTTCACCACGCCGGAAAACGGCGAAGGCACCTCCATCGCCGCTTTATCGCTTTCCAGCGTAATCAAGGAATCGTCGGCCTTGATTACATCCCCCGGCTTAACTAGCACTTCGATGATCTCGACGTTCTTGAAATCCCCGATATCGGGAACTACGACTTCTTTTAGCACTGCCATAGCGATTCCTTTACACCTTCACTGGATTGGGCTTTTCCGGATCGATGCCGTATTTAGCCATAGCTTCCGTCAGTGTAGAAGTCGCCACGCCGCCCTCATCGACTAAGGCTTTTAGTGTCGTAAATGCGATGTAATGCCGATCCACCTCAAAAAATCTCCGCAATTCGGAACGTTGATCGCTGCGACCAAAGCCGTCGGTACCCAGCACCGTATAGGATCTCGGAACAAAGGGCCGGATTTGATCGGCGAGCATTTTAATATAGTCGGATGCCGCGATGATCGGCCCCTGGGTTCCGGCCAGGCAATCCTCCACGTAGCTGACGCGGGGCGGCTGATCCGGATGCAGGAGATTCCAGCGCTGTTTGTCGAGTCCGTCACGGCGCAGTTCGGTAAAGCTGGTGACGCTCCAAACGTTCGCTTTTACGCCGAAGTCCTGCTCCAGCAACTCCGCCGCGACGATGGCCTCGCGGAGTATCGTACCGCTGGCCAAAATCTGGGCTTGAGCCGATTCGCCGGCGTCCTTGAGCTTATACATGCCCTTGACGATCCCTTCGCGCGCGCCGGCCGGCATGTCAGGATGAGTATAATTTTCATTCATGACGGTGACGTAGTAGAAGATGCTCTCGCCCTCCTGATACATCCGCCTGAGGCCGTCTTGAATAATCACGGCCAGTTCGTAGGAAAAGCAAGGATCGTAAGCTACGCAATTTGGAATCGCCGACATGCTGACGTGACTATGCCCGTCCTGATGCTGCAAACCCTCGCCCGCCAGCGTCGTACGTCCAGCAGTTCCTCCCATCAAGAAGCCGCGCGCCTGCATATCGCCCGCGGCCCACATCAGATCCCCCACCCGTTGATATCCGAACATCGAGTAGTAGATGTAGAACGGGATCATCTGGATGTTGTGGTTGGTATAAGCCGTACCGGCCGCGAGCCAGGAGCACATGGAGCCCGCCTCCGAAATGCCCTCTTCCAGGATCTGCCCTGATTTGTCCTCCTTGTAGTACATCACTCCGCCGGCATCCGCAGGAACGTACAACTGCCCGACGGAAGAGTAAATACCGTATTGGCGGAAAAGTCCCTCCATACCGAAAGTTCGGGCCTCGTCCGGTACGATGGGTACGACGTACTTACCCAATTTTTTATCCCGCAACAGCAGCGTCAGGATGCGCACGAACGCCATCGTAGTCGACATTTCCCGATCTTCGGTGCCCTTCAGCAGAGGTTCGAAGACATCCAGCTCCGGCACCTGCAAAAGCGGCGCGTCGCGTCGCCGTTGCGGCACGTATCCGCCCAGGCTCTTTCGACGCTCGTGCATGTAGCGCTGCTCCGCACTGTCTTCCGGCGGCTTGTAGTACGGCAACTCCATCAGCTGGTCATCGGGAATGGGAATATTGAAACGATCCCGGAAGTGGCGGATCGCCTGTTCGTCCATTTTCTTTTGCTGGTGCGTGGTCATGAGCCCTTCGCCCGCGCTGCCCATGCCATAACCCTTGACCGTCTTGGCCAGGATCACCGTCGGCTGTCCGGTATGGTTTACCGCCGCATGATAAGCGGCGTAGACCTTGTGCGGGTCGTGCCCGCCACGATTCAGGCGCCAGATGTCCTCGTCGGACATATTGGCCACCATCTCCTTCAGCTCCGGATACTTGCCGAAGAAGTGCTCGCGGGTGTAGGCACCGCCTTTCGCTTTGTAGGCTTGATACTCGCCATCCACGGCCTCTTCCATGCGCTTCTTCAAGAGGCCGTCTTTGTCTTTGGCCAGCAGAGGATCCCAATAGGAACCCCAGATGACTTTGATGACATTCCAGCCGGCACCGCGGAACTCCGCCTCAAGTTCCTGGATGATCTTGCCGTCGCCCCGCACTGGCCCGTCGAGCCGCTGCAGATTGCAATTGATGACAAAGATGAGATTGTCCAATTTCTCCCTGCCGGCAAGTCCGATGGCTCCCATGGATTCCGGCTCATCCATTTCGCCGTCGCCGCAGAAACACCAGACTTTGCGGCCCGAGGTCGCCAGAATCCCCCGATCCTCCAAATATTTCATGAAGCGCGCTTGATAAATCGCCATCAGCGGACCAAGCCCCATGGATACCGTCGGAAACTGCCAAAAATCTGGCATCAACCAGGGATGTGGATAGGAGGAAAGACCATTGCCGCCGATTTCGGCGCGAAAACTGTCCAGCTGTTCTTCGTTCAGGCGTCCTTCCAGAAACGCACGGGCGTAGATGCCGGGAGCGGCGTGCCCCTGAAAGTAAATCAGATCCCCGCCGTGGTTCCCATTGGCGGCATGGAAAAAATGGTTGAAACCCACGTCGTAAAGCGTCGCAGCTGAAGCGAAGGTGGCAATATGTCCACCGTATTCGCTGGTTTTACGGTTGGCTCGGACAACCATCGCCATCGCGTTCCAGCGGATATAAGAGCGGATGCGCTGCTCCAAACCGGCATCGCCCGGCAAGCGGGGTTCCATGTGGGGCGGAATGGTATTGATGTACGCCGTATTCGCCTTATAAGGCAGGTTCGCCCCCGCGCGGCGTGCCTGATCGACCAAGCTTTCGATCAGGAAATGCGCACGCTCGATACCTTCAGTCTCGATAACGGCCTCCAGGGCCTCCAACCACTCGCGGGTTTCTTCGGGATCGATATCGTTGACGCTCTTAAGGTTTTGCGATGGGTGAGACGGACTCACGGCGGACATAGGAAAGGTTCCTCCACTGATTAAGGGCTTCCAGCTAATTTTTTCGAATGCAGACAAGCAAGCGACAAGTCATCTATTGAATTCCGACCTTTAGATTGCTTGAAACGAAAGAATTTCTGGCATGTTTGTTGAACCGTTGATCCAGTGATTACAGAACTGTGCAACTCTGACTTTGCCTTCTGAACGAGGTCAACGTTGTATTGTTAGAAAAAAAAGTCTAATCGGAAAATGTTACAGACTACGAGCCGATTACGCCAGAAAAGCTAATCTGAAAAACTGCTCGGCTAGCGATTTTATGAGCTTTGATCACCTGGTATTATCGTCCGGTAGCCAGATCCGAGGCACAAAAATATTGCCCGCTCATCAATTGCCGCGATAGTGCAGCGTTTGTGAGCGACTCTACTTTTAAGACAACCGGTCGCCCCATATGTTAGGAAGCAAAACAAATTCGGAAAAGGAACGTCGGCGTGCCCCGCGGTTGGATTCGCGAATTTCCGCCTATCTAATCATGCCATCGAGCGCCCCATTGCGTGGCGTCGCGAAGAACATAAGCCGTTCAGGCGTCTTCATTGAGACTACCAAACCGCTGAAACGGCTCATCGGTGAACCGGCTCGGTTGGTCTTTACGCTCGAACATGGAAACTTGGTGAGGTTGGCTCGCTATTCGGTGGTTATCGTGCGGGAGTCACAGCACGGAATCGGCCTCGGCTTTTGGCATTCGAGCAAGGCGGTGGATTCGCGTAAAGCCTAGCCGTAGGTTTATAGTCACTCCCGAGCCAAACACGCCTGCCCGCTTGGACCCAACGGCCCGAAACATTGAGAAACTCTCGCAACCTACATCAAGCAGGCAAACGGTAAAACATCGACCATTTCACCGGGCTCCACAGAAGCGCGATCATGCGCCAGAATAATCATGGCGTTTGCCAGGCTCATGGAGCGAAGAATGCCGGAACCCTGTTTGCCGCTCGTACGCACTTCCCAGTCACCGGTTTCGGTTCTTTCGAGAATGCCCCGCTGGTACTCCGTGCGGCCCGGCTTTTTAGCAAGCCGCTCGAGACACTTGGCTTTCAGTGTGGGAATAACCGGCCGCTCCAGAATTCCCATTTTCTTTTCCAGTAATGGAAGGACAAATTGGTAAAAGTTTACCATCACGGCGACCGGGTTACCCGGCAACCCGATGAATGTCGACGCGCCGATACTACCAAAAGCCACGGGGCGTCCCGGCTTCATGGCAACCTTCCAAAAACCGATATTGCCTATCGAAGACAGAACCTCCTTGACGAAATCGGCTTCACCTACCGATACGCCACCCGAGGAAATGATCACATCCGCAGCGGATGCAGCCCTTATCAAAGCTTCGCTTAGTAGCTCGGGATCATCGGGCACGATGCCCTGGTCCATCACCTTGACACTTAACCGTCTTAGTGCCGAGTGGAGCGTATAGCGATTGCTGTCGTATATGCCGCCGGCCTCTAAGGATCTTCCTAGCTGATGCACTTCGTTTCCGGTCGATAAGAGCGCTACCCGAGGTCGCCGCTTGACCTTGATTTCACTTATGCCTAACGAGGCGATCAGCCCGATATCCGGTGGGGTCAGATAGCGTCCTCCGTTCAGAACCGTTTCGCCCCGCTTGACGTCCTCACCCGCCATGCGGACATTATCCGCCATGCGATGCCGCCCACCGGTTATGCAGACCCGATCCCCGTCGACATCGACATGCTCCTGCATCAGCACGGTATCCGCACCGGCCGGCATGGGCGCACCGGTCATGATGCGCACCGTTTGTCCTGGAAGCACGGCGCCAACAAACGGCGTTCCCGCCAGAGCCACGCCTACCACCTCCATTTTCACGATGCTTCCAGCGCCCGGCAAATCCGTTCCTCGTATGGCGTAGCCGTCGACAGCCGCATTGGTATGAGATGGAACATCTAAAGGCGAGACCACAGGGTCATGCAAAACTCTCGTTACGCCCTCGAGGATGCTGACTTGTTCGTAACCCCTGACCGAGGAAACGGCATTCAGTATGCGCTCTAAGGCATCATCGACATGAAGTGCGTCGTGCTCATCATTGTCGCTACAACTGGGTCGGTTAGTCGTAGTCATGGCGAGACCAATCTGGAAATATTCGGTGCCAGTGAGAATGGTACTATTGGAGGCGAGTATGAGCGACAATGAATGCCAAAAAATCCGGGTTCCGAATTCGCCGACAAAAGGCCGAGGGGCCGTAAGCAATCGGGAATCCCGCTATTCCGAGACCGTCCGAGAAAAAATCGACGACGACTGGTGGGCAGAGGATGTGCCCCCGGCAGCAACCACCGTAACACACGATAGCGCTCGGAGCATTATCACCCATAACCGGTCGCCCGACATCCCTTTCGATCAGTCGATCAATGCCTACCGGGGCTGCGAGCATGGTTGCATTTACTGCTATGCGCGGCCTAGCCATGCTTACTTGGGACTGTCGCCGGGACTGGATTTCGAAACCCGGCTGTTCGTCAAATCCGATGCGGCGAGTCTGCTGCGCAAGGAGCTAGCGAAAAAATCCCATCGTCCATCTCCAATCGCTTTAGGCGCCAACACCGATCCTTACCAACCTATCGAGCGGGAATGGCGCATTACTCGGGAAGTTCTCGAGGTACTCTACGAATGCCGCCATCCGGTTAATATCACGACCAAATCGGCACTCATCGAACGCGATCTCGACATTCTCTCGGCAATGGCGCGCGAGCATCTGGCCCAAGTTCAGATTTCGATTACCACGCTTGACAAGGGGTTGGCCCGAATTATGGAGCCGCGGGCTACGAGCCCGCAACGCCGACTCCAAACAGTTCGCATTCTAGCGGACGCTGGTGTGCCAGTGACCGCACTGGTGGCCCCGGTGGTTCCGGTTCTGACGGACGCGGAGCTCGAAGCCATCCTTGCTCAGGCAGCCGCACATGGCGCCATCCGCGCCGATTACATCGTGCTGCGCCTTCCTCTCGAACTGAAAGAATTATTCCGCGAATGGCTGGAAACCCATGTCCCGCTAAAAGCCAAGCACGTTCTGGCGCGACTGCGCGATATCCATGGCGGTAAACCGTATGAATCTAGTTTTGGCCTTCGCCACTCCGGGTCAGGGATTTACGCCGAACTCATCCGGAATCGATTCCTCGTGGCCCTCAAGAAACACGGGCTTAACGCCACCGAAATCCGTTTAAACCCGGATCTCTTCAAGCGTCCTAGTGATGCGCCTGTGCAAACCAGCTTATTTTGATACCTGCTCGAATCAAAAATGGCGATCCAAAACTTATGCTAGGCTTTTATGCTGAAAAGTAAGCGTCATCGCACCGACTAAGGATCCTAAGTTTGGACGAGCTTTACACCGAATTATGCGTCCTACAAAGCCACCTGGGTAACCTCGTCGATCGCATTCGGCAGAACCAGATTAAATTGCATCGCTTCCAAACGCTGGAAATGACCTTGCTCACGCTGAACTCTCTGCGTGAACTGGTCGATCAGGTGTTGGAAGACACTCGCGTTCTATTCGAGCTTGACGCCGTTAGCTTCGTATTGGTCGACGAAAAAGGCGAACTCGAGCGCTTCCTCAGAGAGGATGGTCTAAACGTCGACAAGCAGCCAAATCTTATATTGCTGCCCAGCGGCGAAATCCTGGACCGTACGTTCCGCAAGACCTTAAGACCTTACCTAGGGTGCTACAAACCCGAAAAATGTGCCGCATTCTTCCCACGCCTTCCGGATACTTCGTCCAGCGTTGCACTCTTGCCTCTCTATCGTCGAGGCAAACTCATGGGGAGTTTAAATCTCGCCAGTACCGACACCATGCGCTTTTCCGAGCAGATGGCAACGGATTTTCTGGATCGGCTGGCCTGCGTGCTCAGCGTATGCCTGGAAAATACCTTGAACTTCGAACTGCTGCGACGAACCAGCCTTATCGACACGCTCACCGGCGTCAACAACCGGCGATATTTCGAACAACGCGTCAGTGAAGAAATCGACCGGGCACTACGCAGCGGCGAATGTCTGTCATGTTTATTTCTGGATATCGATCACTTCAAGACGATCAATGATACTTATGGGCATCAAAGCGGTGATCGGGTGCTGGTCGACGTGGCACAGACCATCCGCTCCATGCTGCGCAACAACGACGTGTTAGCGCGCTATGGCGGCGAGGAGTTCGTTGCGCTTCTTTCGACAGGAACGGGCAACCGGGCTGCCACCGATGTAGCAGAACGAATCCGCCAACGCATTGCCGATCGCGAGTTCTACGATAAGGATGGCGAGGCGCTGAAGATAAGTTTGTCTATCGGCGTAGCCACTTTGGACCCAACCAGGGTCAGCGGGATCGATGCCACCGAGGCCCGCCTTATCGAAGCAGCTGATATAGCTTTGTATCGAGCCAAAAACAATGGTCGAAATTGCGTAGTCAGCAACGGCTTTGTCGAACCGAGCTTTCAAGAAACATCGCAACAGTGCGTTGCCGGCTTCTAGCCAGCATTTCCCATACTTCTCCAATCGCAAACGGTATCTTCGGGAACGTCGGAGCCGATCTTTCAATCGCGAACCGACGCTTAATCGCCACCTTCCGCGCGCGGTAGCGTACCGTTTTTGCGCTGCGCCACGCACCGCTGCGACGAAGGGAAGAAATGTGGGTTAGAGCCAGAAAACACCTCCGGCTCTAACGGATAGCGCGAGTTTATTCGGCCGGCTCTTGCGATTCAGCGGGGTCTTCCTGAGGACCACCTTCCGGCTGCTGTTGCGAAGGATCCGCAGCAGGACTTTCCGACGGTTTTTCCGGCGCCGTGCCAGCACCGGGCTGCTGCGGCGAATCGATCGCAGGTTTCTCAGCCGGTTTCGGCTGCTCGAACTGCTCTATCTTCGCCTTGTTTTTCAGCTCTCCAATGTGTTGTTGCAGCCGTTGTGTCTGCATCATGGATCGCAGCTGGTCTTTGACGGCATCAAAGGGCGGTGGCGGCTGGTCGCGCGAATCTTCACGCAGGATCACGTGCCAACCGAACTGAGTTTGAACGGGCGTTTGGGTCAATTCGCCATTCTTTAAAGCAACTACCGCGTTTGCGAAAGGCGGCACCATCTGCTGCGGGTTAAACCAGCCCAAGTCGCCACCACTTCCCTTGGAGCCAGGATCCTTGGAAACTTTCTTCGCGATATCCGCGAACTTTTCCCCTTTTTGTAGTCGCTTAATGACATCCTTCGCCGCCTGCTCGGTATCCACCAGAATGTGCCTGGCTTTGTACTCCGTCAACTTCATCGAACCAACGCGCTGGTCATATTCTTTCTTCAAATCTTCGTCGGAAATCGCAGCGCTGTTGATGAAATGTTCCGCGGCAATTTGCGACAAAACCATTCGATCGGCATTTTCCACGCGCGCGGCGTACTTCGGATCATTGGTCAGCTGCTGGGCCTCGGCCTCTTGGCGCAATAGTTCTCGTTTAATCAGTTCATCGATGATTTTTTCTTCCGATATCCCGTTGTCCCCGCGGCGCTGAGCCAGTTCCGCCGATAAGATATCGACTGCGGCTCTACTGATCGGTCTGCCGTTGACTACGGCGACTGAGTTTTCAGCCGTTGGGGCCTCAGCCGTGCTTGTCGCACCCTTTTGGCCATCAGTGCCAACGTTATTGCATCCCGCGATAACCAATACGCTGGCGATAGCGGCGACAAGTGAATATGTCTTCATTTACGCATTTCCTTTTTGTTGAAATTCAAGTGGAGTAAAAGCCTTCATACTGAAAGCGTGTATCTCTTTCTGCATCAAGTCGCCCAGCGCACGATAGACCAACTGGTGCCGCTGAACCGAACTCTTTCCTTCAAACATCTCAGACACGATAGTGGCGTAAAAATGCCCACCGCCGGTTTCCATGGCACCTGCATGGCCGGCGTGCGCCATACTATCGTCGGTAACTTCCAAATGTACCGGCGAGAGCACCTCTTCCAGTCGGCTCCTGATTTTTTCGACTCGACTTATCATTATGGAAGCACCTTCTTGAACGGTTTGATCGTCACCCGAGCATACACGCCCGCCAGACGATAAGGGTCCTCATCTGCCCATGCTTGAGCAGCTGCCAGACTGGAGAATTCGGCAACGATCAAGCTGCCGGTGAACCCGGCTTCGCCCGGATCTTCGCAATCGACAGCCGGATGGGGACCTGCCAAAATCAACCGCCCCTCGGCTTGCAGCGCTTTCAACCGATCGAGATGCGCAGGACGCGCTTCGAGACGATTTGGCAGACTTCCCTCAGCATCCTCACAAATAATGGCGTAGAGCAAAAAACTACTCCTCCGGATTGGGTTCGGGCAAAAAACGAGATAGATAGATGGACTGGGCAATGACAAACACGAACGTTAGCCCCAAAAGGCCGAAGAGCTTGAAGTTGACCCAAGTCTCTGTACTGAAATTGTAAATAACAAAAAGATTGACACCACCGAGCGCGACGAAGAACGCGGCCCAACTCAGATTCAATCGGCGCCAAACCAAATCCGGCAGTTCAATTTGATTACCTAGCATGCGCTCGATCAGTGTTCGCTTGCCGAATAGTTGACTACCGAGAAAGGCCATGCCGAACAGCCAATTGAGTACAGTCGGTTTCCACTTGATGAAAAGTTCATCTTTCAAGAATAAGGTTGCACCACCGAAGATAACGATGATTGCCAGCGAGACCAAATGCATAGGCTCGACTTTACGCGTCTTTAACCACGTGACCGCCACTTGTACCGCAGTCGCTACGATAGCGGCGAGAGTTGCAGCGTAAATATCGGAAATCTTAAAAACGATAAAAAAGAGAAAAATCGGGAAAAAATCGAACAGCAATTTCATAGTTCGGGCATAGGTAAAAAAGAGATTAGGAGTCAGGCGTAGACGTCCACACCCAACATCTGGCTGAGAGCGCTTTTTGCCTCATATTGCGGCAAATCGAATTGTGCGCGATAGGCATTTAGCGCGTGCTTCGTTCTCGCGCTCAGTATCGTTTGGTATTGGGCAGTTCGTTGTTCCTCAGCTTCCTTCCTGAGTTGAGTTGGCTGGTTGAGGCGATCCAGGACGGCTTTCAATTCATCTGAAGACACGACGCCGCCTGCGCTATTGTCTCCCATATTAATACTGGCATTTTCTACGCCAGCCATTATCCTTGGGTCACCCGAAGTGACTCCTTGGACGGCTATAAGTTCCCGCTGCCGTTTGATTTCAGCGAGCGCGTAAGCAGAAATAGAGGCGGCTTTTTGAATATCCATAGTCGGACGGCGCCTGCGGCTTTACCTATTCATTCCCTTATAAAATACTATTTCACAGAACATTATATCCGACAATACTTTGCAAGCCGGCAAACCGAAGCTTAACACATCGAAAGCGTATGCATGGCCAAGCACCATTCCGGAAGCGAGAAGCGTTCCCCAAGTTATCAGGGGCACTCCGGACGGAAGCTATTCCGAGGTTCCTCGATCCAATCTTCAAACACATCCAAGCACTCAGAGCTATGAACGAACAAACCCGAATCGAACTGGAAGCGGCAGCTTTCCGACGGCTGCTGCAACATCTGCGCGATCGTTCCGACGTGCAAAACATCGATCTGATGATTTTGGCGGGCTTTTGCCGTAACTGCCTGGCCAAATGGTATAGCGCCGAGGCGAAGGAGCGCGGTATCGACATCGATTATCCGGCGGCGCAAGAAATCATTTACGGCATGCCGTATGACGAATGGAAGGCCAAGTATCAAAAAGAGGCCACACCGGAGCAACTCAAGGCCATGGAGGAAATCCAACGCCGCAATGAAGCCGCCGGACATTAGCGGCAACGGCCCAAAGGTTTAGAACGTCCCGCCGTTCCAGCCCCATTGACTGCCTTTGATATCGGTAAATTCGATGTAGACCCGCGCTGGAGGAATGTCGAGCCGTTGTTCCAGCAAACTGCAAATTGAACGGGATAGCGATTTGATCTGGCCGGCGGGCAATCCGATGCTCTTGAGTTCCGCATAGGCTGCCGGCTCGCCGGTGCCGGCGAACAGCATAGGAACATCGCTGTTCAAACTCACCATGACGTAGGACTCTGGTTTTCCGAGCTCTTTGGCCAACAGGCGCGAAGCCGCCGTCAGCAGCGGCTCGCGCTGGTCGGGAGAAACTTCCCGATTAGTCTGTATCGTCAGATAAGGCATAGAAGAACTCCACTACTGGATAAGAAAATCGGTAAAAAAGAGATCCTTTAGTCCTTCGCCTGCGCCATATTTTTCCAGGGTTTTGGTGACATCCTGTAACGCCGCTTGACGAAGCTTCTCCCGCTCGTCCACAGCAGAAAGCTGCTCGGGATTGCGATTCGAAAAGAGCATAATCAACGCATGACGAATAGGCGGCATGTGCATTTTGATTTTTTCCGCATGCTCCTTGCTATCGATCAACAGTTGAATGTCGGCTCTAAGATAATGGCGTTTGCCCTCAAGATTTACCAGCACCGATTCTAAAGGCAAATATTCGACTCCACCGTCTCCTTCGCCGCTCATGCCATAACCAAACGGACTAAATAAAAGAAGAAACAAAGCCAGAATTTTCGATCTTCCCACGAGGTTCTCCAGTGGCTTTCGGTTAGCGTCTCGTCGCGTTCGCTCGATTATAGTTTAAAATCGTGGACCTTCAGTATTTCCGGCGGACGCCCATGAAACCATCTAAGCCGCTAGGGCCTGTGATGCTCGATCTACAGGGCCTAACCGTAAGCCCCGATGAAAAGGACAAATTGACCCACCCCGCCGCAGGCGGGCTCATTTTGTTCAGTCGGAACTACGAGTCGCCGAGGCAACTCATGAATCTCGTGGGGGAGATTCGCGCGTTACGCCCCGAAATTCTGATCGCAGTGGATCACGAGGGTGGTCGCGTACAACGCTTCCGCGAAGGATTTACACGATTGCCGCCCGCCGCCCGTTATCACGAGATAGCAAATGGGCAACCGGACCACTCCGAAACAGCGGCCGAAACGGCCGGTTGGCTTATGGCGGCGGAACTTCGGGCCGTCGATATCGATTTCAGTTTCGCGCCCGTTTTGGATGTCGACTCGGGCGTCAGCGACATCATCGGCAATCGCGCGTTTTCCCGCGATCCTTTCGAAACCGCACAACTCGCCCGGGCTTTTGCGAGAGGTATGAGACGAGCCGGAATGCCATCCGTGGGCAAGCACTTTCCCGGTCATGGCGGCGTGGCGGAAGACTCCCATCTGGCACTGCCGATCGACCACCGCAGCATGGACGAAATCGAAAACCGCGATTTACTGCCATTCCGCGCCCTCATCGAATTCGGATTGGAGGGAATCATGCCGGCCCACGTGATTTACGCGGAAATCGATGAGCGGCCGGCCGGTTTTTCATCTCTTTGGATTCAAGAAGTTCTTCGCCGCCGGCTCGGATTCGACGGAACCGTGTTCAGCGACGACTTATCCATGGCCGGCGCAGCATTTGCCGGAAATCATGTTGACCGCGCCAGGCTAGCGCTCGAAGCGGGCTGCGACATGGTACTGGTCTGCAACATGCCCGACGCCGCCGGCGAAGTCCTCGAATCCTTGACGAATCATTCCAGCACAGAACGCGAGCCCCGCCTCCAGCGCATGCGGGGACGTTTTTCCATGGATCGTAATGCCTTATTGGCGAGCACTGACTGGCAGCGCGCCACAGAACTGATCGCATCTATCAACGAACAACCGGGACTCGCATGAACAAATCGGAAGAAATCGAACGAGTAATAGCCGAAGCCGACTGCCTTTTTTCGGAAAACGAGGTCAACTCGGCCCTCGACCGCATGGCGGCCGAGATCACTACACTCATCGGCGATAAGACCCCTTTGTTGCTCTCGGTTCTCAACGGCGGCATCATTCCCACCGCAGAGATTGCCCTGCGTCTGCGCTTCCCCTTGGAAATCGACTCCATCAAGGCCGGCCGCTACCAGGGAGAAACCCGCGGCAGCGAAATTCGCTGGCTCTTGAAGCCTAGCATTCCCCTCCGTGATCGGACAGTACTGATCATCGACGACATCCTGGATGAGGGCATCACCCTGGCTGAGATTCGGAAATACTGCCTCGAAGAAGGCGCCGAAGCCGTGTACACGGCTGTTGTCGTAGACAAGAAATTGAATAAGGAGAAACCTTGCCGAGCCGATTTCATCGGATTGGAAGCCGAAGATCGCTATTTGTTCGGATTCGGCATGGATTATAAAAGCTATCTTCGCAATTGGCCGGGCATCTTCGCCTGCAAGCACGTTTATTGATAAAGGGAGCTGTCATGACTTTAATGGCCATCATCGGGGGAACCGGTCTCACACGGCTCCCTGATCTCACGATTGTCCGGCGTGAGCGAATCGCCACGCCGTATGGAGATCCTTCTTCAGAACTGGTTTTTGGCCATTTTCATCAGCAAGAACTGGTGTTTCTGGCGCGCCATGGCAACCCGCACATCATTCCGCCACACAAGATCAATTACCGCGCAAACATCTGGGCGCTGAAAGAAGCCGGTGCGGCCAGCATTCTGGCGATAGCCGCGGTAGGAGGAATCCGCGCCGATATGGTGCCGGGAAAAATCGCCGTTCCAAACCAAATCATCGATTACACGTACGGACGGCCACACACGTTTTTCGAGACTGATCTCGAACTGGTAACCCACGTCGATTTCACTCACCCCTACAGTCCATGGTTGCGGGAAAAGATATTGACCGCAGCTCAAGTGGCGGGCGTCAGTATTATCGATGACGGCGTATACGGCTGTACCCAGGGGCCGCGGCTGGAAACCGCGGCGGAAATCAACCGCATGGAACGCGACGGCTGCGATCTCGTCGGAATGACCGGTATGCCGGAGGCCGCCCTGGCACGCGAACTCGGCATCGATTACGCCTGCTGCGCCGTGATTGCCAATTGGGCGGCGGGAAAAACGGCAGCCGAAATTACAATGATGGAAATCGAAGCAAACTTAGTGGCGGGAATGGCCGATTTAACATCCATCCTGAGGCATTTCGTTCAGGCATAAGAGGGTTATGCGAGAAGCTACGGCGCAATCCGAGGGCGGCCCCTCGACAAGCTCAGGACACGCTTGCCTCGAGCCGCTCATAATGCGTCCCAGACACCCACTAAGACTTCGGCAGATTAACCGCAGCCGCCAACCATGACCCTTACCGTCTTTTGCGTTCCGAAAAATTTCCCCTCGGACTCGGCGATGACCAATATGGCGCTTGTTTCGTTCATCTTTACGCGCAAGGAAGCAAATCCGTCGGTTCCGGGCTCGAAGCGAATCTGAGCCGCCAGCGGCGTGGGATTTTTCTCTACGAAAATGAGCATGCGCGAGGTGTTCGGCAGCCGGCTATCGACTGAAATCGGCACGATCGCGCCGTTCTCGGCCAGTTCCGGCACTTCGAAGGCAATTCGGTTGGTTTCAGCCCACGACGCTCCCGCCAACATATCCGAAAGCAGTCGGCTGAAACCGTTCTCCATCCGTTGAGGTGCTCTGGATTTCGCCGCCCCAAAAACGACTTCCCAAGGTAATGCTAATGCCGCTACTAGCATTCGAACGAAGTTGCGTCTGGATTGCGTCATTTCGTATCCCTGCTTGAATCCAAGCGATCTAATGATTACCTTAACTTTGGCCCCGTTCGACCTGAGTCACTAAAATGTCCAGCATCAAGATACGCACCAAGCAGGAAGACGGCCTAACGACCGTCCGCATGCTTATCACCCATCCGATGGAAACCGGACGCCGCTGGGATGATCTGGCGGGAAGAACCATTCCGGCTCACTTCATTCGAGAAGTCAAAATAGAGCACAATCAACGCTTGGTCGCAAGCTGTGAGCTAAGCACAGCCATATCCAGAGATCCCTACATCTCAGTGAGATTCCGTGGCGGAAAAACGGGCGACAAGATTCGTGTCACCTGGGCGGACAATTTGGGAAACACCGACAGCGCCGAAAGCACCATCGGTTAAGGTTACGCAGCACCTTACAGTTCACGGGTTGCGCTGAAGCGAATATCCGGCCAGCGCTCCTGGGTAAGCTGCAGATTGACTCGGCTGCTGGCCAAATAAACCAAATAACCGCTGCCGTCTTCGGCCAGATTGTCGAAAACCTTGCGCTTGAATTCCTCCAGCTTCTTCGGATCATCACACCCGACCCAGCGTGCCGTGGTGACCGGTACGTTGTCGTAAACGCATTCGACGTTGTACTCCGATTTCAACCGGAAGGCCGTCACATCGAACTGTAGGACACCCACGGCGCCCAGAATAAGATCGTTATTCTTGAGCGGCCGAAAGAGCTGGGTCGCGCCCTCCTCGGTCAATTGCTGCAAGCCCTTTTGCAGAGCCTTCGCGCGGAGCGGATCTTTCAGCACCACCCGGCGGAACAACTCCGGCGCGAAATAAGGCACCCCTTCGTATTTGAGCGTCTCACCCTGGCTGAACGTATCGCCCACCTGGATCGTGCCATGGTTATGCAAGCCGATGATGTCGCCCGGATACGCCTCTTCGATATTGGTTCGGGTATCGGCCTGGAACGTGATGGCATTGGCGATCTGGACCGCTTTGCCGATGCGGACGTGGTGCATTCGCATGCCCTTCACGTACTTGCCCGAGCAGATTCGCATAAAAGCGATGCGGTCGCGATGCGCCGGGTCCATATTCGCCTGAATCTTGAAGACGAAGCCGGTGAACTTTTCTTCCTCGGGCCCCACGACGCGCTCGCGGGCTTGCCGCGCTTGAGGCGGTGGCGCATAGTCTGCAAACGCGTTCAATAGCTCCAGAACGCCGAAATTATTGATCGCCGAGCCGAAAAATACCGGAGTTTGCTTTCCGGCCAAGTAGGACTGGATGTCAAACTCGTGACTGGCGCCGCGCACCAGCTCGATCTCCATCCGCAACTCGTCTGCCTGATCTCCGAGTATCTCTTCCAACCGAGGGTTATCCAATCCCTGGATGACCTCTCCTTCGACGATGCGATCACCGTGAGACGGGCTGAACAACTGAATCGCGTCGTCATACAACTGATACACGCCTTTAAAGCGCTTGCCCATGCCGATGGGCCAAGTCATGGGCGCGCATTGAATCTTTAAAATGCGTTCGATCTCGTCCAACAATTCGATGGGCTCCCGCCCTTCGCGGTCGAGCTTGTTAATGAAGGTGAGGATCGGAGTATCCCGCAACCGGCAGACCTCCATGAGCTTAATGGTCCTTTCCTCGACACCCTTGGCGCTATCGATCACCATCAGGGCGGAGTCCACCGCCGTGAGCGTCCTATAAGTATCCTCGGAAAAATCCTCGTGTCCGGGAGTATCCAACAGATTGAAAATCTTATCCTTGTGCTCGAACTGCATGACCGAGGTCGTAACCGAGATTCCTCTCTGCTTTTCCATCTCCATCCAATCCGAGGTGGCATGACGAGCCGCCTTGCGTCCTTTGACCGAACCGGCCAACTGGATCGCGCCTCCGAACAGGAGGAGCTTTTCGGTCAATGTGGTTTTACCGGCGTCCGGGTGAGAGATGATGGCGAAAGTGCGGCGGCGGCTTAATTCCGAAAGAAATTCAGACATCGAAAATTGCAGCGAAAAATACAAATTATACCGCGCTCGCCACGACTAACGGCAGCAGAACACGACTTTGAAAGAGATTATGGTCTTGTCGGGCCGGCCAGTTTTGGGAGTTTGGACGAGCTATCGGTTACGCCGGTCGGCAGCCTCTTCCATTTTCCTGCCGAGCTTTTGGACATCCTTGCCGAAGCCCGATACGGTATTGCACCCGACGAGCATTGCGATCATCAGCCACATCAGGACGCGAAAAGCGAATTTCCTCACAAGTATCCCCCGCAAAAAATTGATCCAATCACTATAGGGGCTAGTTGCGGCCCATTTCAATACCTTGTCACTTAGCTCGATACGGTACTTTCGAATCCCAGATTTTTCACCGTAATCAAGCGCGATTCCATGCCATGTTCGACGCAGTAGCGCGACTCTAGAAATTTCTAGTTTGGCACAGCGATATTTTCGCTTTCTTACAACAGTGTCGCGCAATAGCGACTAGCCTCATAGACCTCCCTCGGTGAACCTCCACAGACCATTCTTTACTGACTTCTTGGAAGCGGTTGAACGATTTTGCCCGTTTCTTAAGAGCGACATACGAAGCCCGAAAATATCGGCCAATGTCTCGCATTTGTTTACTTATTAAATGCTTATGAATATGGCCCAAATAATGCCTGAAGCCGAAGCGTGCCGAACAAGGGTTACACAAGAAAATCGTTAGGGACGATAAACACAATCGAGGCACCACGGATAACAAGCCAATGCCGTGCGCTATTGGGGGCTCTGGCGATCGTCAGGCTACGTGACCATAACCACTACCGTAAGCCGTGTAGTCATGAAGAAAAAGAATCGAATCTTCTATTCACCACTGATTTCAACCGAAACCTCGATGCCCCCGCCGATCATTCCGCCAAAAGCGGTTCGACCTGAGAGCAGCGAAAGGTAGCAACGCGAAGCCAAGGTTCGACGGCAGTCATCCCGCGCAGGCGGGATTGTCAATCGAACCTTAAACGGCAAAACCTAGCGGAATAACTCCCTGCCTCAGGATTCCGGTCGATTTCATTCCACAAAAGACCGCTCTGTAGCAGCAGGCTTCCCGATGCGGCCTGATTCGTGACGCCCTGAAAAGGGACACCGGGACTGACTTCCTGAGAATTAGAGGAGGAGATTTCGAGAAACCGCTCGCATCTGCTTTCCATTACTAAGAGGAGCTAAAAAAATGAAGAAGCACTTGATCTTGAGTCCGTTATACCTGTCTCTGGCCTTCTCGGGGGTAAGCCATACGGCCGTCGCCGAACGAAAATTGCCTGAAGACTTATTTCAGGACGTTTGGAACGCCATACCGGACACCTATCTGCCTCCTCAAGCCAAAAAAGGCAGACATCGTTCCGTCCGGCCTAATTTCGACAGACTCAAAGCAGATGCCATAAATCTGAATATTTTCAATGACACGCTTCTGGTCGCCGAGAAAGACCGTATCGTCGACAATGTTCAGGGGCATTCCGCCTGGGTTGGTCATCTGCAGGGCGAACCCGACAGCGAAGTCATTCTGGCTGTGATCGGAAAAGCCATGTCCGGAACCATCAAGCGGGGGAATGGTGAAATCTACGAGATCCTTGCCAACGATGATGATACTCATACCGTCCGGCAGGTGGACCCGAGAAAGATTCTGCCTCACAAACACCCGATTCCCGATGTTGAAATGGACCCAGATCTAGCCAACGCGCCGGTCAGTTCGGAAGCCGAGACGGCCGCCATCGAGCCGCCGATGGCCGCAGCCACGACCACCGATACGATCGTGGACCTGATGGTCGTCTATACGCCGAAGGCACGCACCAATGCCGGCGGCACCTCGGGCATTCAGGCCAAGATCGTGAAAGCCGTCGAGGCCGCCAATCAAGCCTATATCAACAGCAAAGTTCATATGAAGCTCAACCTGGTGCGCATGGCCGAGGTCAACTACACGGAAAGCGGCGATATGGCCCGTACGCTTAACGATCTTCGCGGCACAACGGACGGCAAGATGGACGTCGTACATTCCTGGCGCAATCAATACGGTGCTGATCAAGTGACCCTGGTTTCCGCCGACGCCAATTACTGCGGTATCGCCTATCAAATGACGCGGCTGAGTAGCTCCTTTGCACCTTATGCGTTCGCTGTCGTGCATGACGACTCAAGAGCGTACTGTCTCGCCGCGCAAACTCTGGCGCACGAACTGGGCCATAACCAGGGCAACGCGCATGACCGCGCCAACTCCAGCTATGCCGGCATTTATTCCTACTCTTATGGGCATCGTCTGTGCCAAAGCGGCGGTTTCCGGACGGTTATGTCTTACGCCTGCACCGGGGCAACGCGCATTTCGAATTTCGCCAATCCTAGCGTTTACTACAACGGCAAACCCACAGGAATCGATCCGAACATAAATCCCTCAAAGGCCGCGGCCACTGCCTGGTCGATGGAGAAAGCCCGAGCCACGGTTGCCGCGTGGCGTGCCAGTAAAGTGGCCGCTTCCGCTCCGGCGACTCCAAGCAGGCTGGCAGCTTTCTCTCAATCCGACGATGGAATCAATCTTCGCTGGATGGATAACTCGGATAACGAGGAGGGATTCAAAGTGGAGCGCTCCCGCGATGGAGTCAACTGGGAAGAGGTAGCGTTACTCGGCTCCGACATCACCAGTTTCTCAGACACAGGACTCAACCCGAACAGCGAGTACTCGTATCGCGTATCGGCCTATAACGGCATAGCCGAGTCCAGCCCCAGTGAAGTCGTGACAACGGCAACAGCATCGGTTGTCAATGGCGTTACGGGAAGGACCGACAACGACGCCGATAATGAGCGTCGGCGATATCGCTTTGGTCGCCGCATTTGATCGAATGTCGAATATCGTAGCGTTACGCTTTATCTAATCTTGATCGAGTAGCACCGGCTGGAATCTGCCACTGAGACAAAAATTCGTTATCTAGAGCATTTTCATACCTACTGTACGGGCACTCGCGAGTAGGTCGGGAATTCCTTCCAATCGCAAACGGTCGCTTTAGTCGCGACCCTTCCGACGAAGACGCTCGGCCGGGACATGGTGTCGGGAAGGGGGGCTTCGGCGCTCCAATCGCAAACGGCCTGGCCGGGAGCGCCGGCCACGCCCTTCCCGAAGACGCCGTTTGCGATTGGAAGGGTCGCGACTAAAGCGACCGTTTGCGATTGGGAAGGGATTGCCGACCTACGAATGCTTGAATCCATTCACCCTAGCCGAAGGCGCCAACGACTTCGGCCAAGCCTGTTTTGTCGGACGAGCGAGATAAAAACGCTCTAAGCCCGAACTATCATACGTATCCATCAAAGGGTGCCCGTATGACAGTTCGGGTGAATCGAGTCCGGACTGCAAACCGCTCCGCTCTTAGCCATTCCAAGACGGTCTTCCTAGTGTCGCCAGCCGGAATAATCGGACAAATCGCCGCTGGATAACGCGTTTTTCTCGTTTTTTCCTGGAAATGGACAGTGACACATGCCACATGGCTGTTGCCGAATGGAGACATGTTTTGCCCGGCCACTCCATGGAACCGGTCATTTTCTGACTTAAGTCCTGCTCTGCATACAAGAGATTCAAGGATTCGCCAGGCCGATCATCAACGAACATCGGATTGGCATACGGCGTGCTAAACCGCCATGGCACCGGATAACGTTTGACGTGTCAGCCACTCCGGTGTCGTAGCAACGCTACAAACTCAAAAGAAGCTGCGATTCGCTTAACCTGTGCCAAGGGGGGGTACGGGCAGCAATGCATCGTTTATCCGAAGGTGAGGAGCCACCCCGCGAACGATTACGGCCACTGATAAAAAACAACAATCAATGCCTACATGAAACAATCTACAACACTTTTTTGCCGACTCAATCACACAAATTCCCTAGATTTAGACCAATCTTATTTCTACAGAAAAATCGAGCCGCTGACCTAATGCCGCTTGATCTGAAAAAGGCAAAACCATCGAAAGGTGGTGGCGCAAAGTTACCGGTCTACGGGAGCCAGGCTCCTATGACAGCGGGATTGCCAGCTCAAGCCAAAGATCGCTTTGGTTTGTCTCATCCCCGCGGGTTCCCAGAGACCATCGCCGTCAACTCGACTCTTAGGGGACCACAACGTGAGCAACAAGACTCAGCATTCTAAGTTCACCGCTGCGCGCCGCAAAAATATCCTCGGACTGGCTGGCGTATTTGCAGCCTTAACGTCTACTGTGGGTGTCGTCCATGCGGCGCCGCCGCAGCGCTTATTCAGCGACACGAATCTGACCCTGCCCACGCAGGCCAAGGCGCAGATCAAAGCCATCAAGGGCCGCAGCCGGGGCGTAGCCATCGACTTCAACGCGGTGAAGGCCGATACGCTCACCCTCGAACTGCTCAACGACACCACGGTTACCGCCATCCGCGATCGTATCGAAGACATCGACGGCCGTTTATCCTGGGTTGGTCATATCGAAGGGCAAGAAGGCAGCAGCGAGGTGATCCTCGCCGTTCGGGGGCAGGCGATGTTCGGAACCGTCGTGATGGACGACGGCAGAATGTTCGAGATCGCCTACGCCGGCAATAAAACGCATGCCGTCCGCCAGATCGATCCCAACAAGACCGCTCCGCATTCGGAACCCCTCGCGCCGGATATTAATGCCGCCGGTGAATTGGCCGGTACAACGACATCCTCGACTAGCCCGTCCACCGCAGCCGCCAGCACCGGCCAAGTCATCGATCTGCTGGTGGTCTACACGCCCCAGGCCCGCGTGAATGCTGGCGGCGTCTCGGGCATAGAAGCCAAGATTATTAACGCCGTTACCAAGGCCAATCAGGCCTACCTGAACAGCCAGGTGGACATGCAGTTGAACTTGGTAAAAATGGCCGAAGTCAGCTATACCGAGACGGGCAACATGTCGACCAGCTTGTCGGATGTCACCGGCACCAGCGATGGCAAAATGGATGAGGTACACTCCTTACGCAACCAGTACGGCGCCGATCAGGTGGCGCTTATAACTGCTGAAAGCAACTACTGCGGCATCGCCTACGTGATGAATAGCCTGGGTTCCTGGTTCGCTCCGTATGCGTTCGCCGTCGTGCATGACGATTCCAAGTACAACTGCCTCGGCAACGATACCCTGGCGCATGAATTGGGCCACAATCAGGGCAATATGCACGACCCGGACAATTCCGCCTACGCCGGCGTGTACCCCTACTCTTATGGTTACCGGATCTGCGGCGTGTTCCACGACGTCATGTCCTACAGTTGCAGTTCGCCACGAATATCGCACTTTTCTAATCCTAACGTTTATTACAATGGCCAGCCGACCGGGGTGGCGAACTACCAGGACACCGCCCGTTCCATGAATGGCACCAGCGCCACCGTCGCCAGTTTCCAGTCCTCGACCACGACCACCACGACGCCCACGGTTCCGACTGCCCCCACAAGTTTGGCGGCGACTACTCAATCATCCAGCAGTATCGCCTTGACGTGGACGGATAAGTCTAGCGACGAAACCGGATTCAAGGTGCAGCGCTCGCTGGATGGCGTCAATTGGAGCGAAGTCGCTTCGCTCGGCAGCAACGTCACGAGTTTCACCAATACTGGCCTCAGCGCCGGCACCACTTATTCTTACCGTGTCTACGCCTACAACAGCGTCGGCAACTCCGCCTTCTCCAATACCGCCTCGGCGACCACCTCGGCGAACAGCGTCGACACAACTCCGCCCACGGTTAAAATCACCAGCCCCTCCAATGGCGTGAAGGTCGGTAACTCGACAAAAATTACCGGCACTGGCAGCGATAACGTCAAATTGCAGGGGCTGAAGCTGGCTATCGACGGCGCCGTGCGAGCTTCAACCAGCGGCGGCTCGATCTCCTATAACTGGAACACCCGCAGCATCGCGAAGGGCACGCACACGATCACGCTGACTGGCACCGATGCGGCGGGTAACACCAATCAAACGTCGATTCAGATTTACAAATGAAAAGGAATTGCAGGATTGCCTAGGGGTTGACAGAAGAGGTTTCTGCCAAAAAAAACGGATATTCTTCAGCAAACCTCAAAGAAAAAGCCGTCCCAATGGGACGGCTTTTTAGTTTGCCTGATCAGAAGTCTTTGTGATCTTTTCAGAGCTATGCCTTTTTTCTTCTCCAATTCCTAAAGCCTAGACCAAGCAGACCGGCTCCCAAGAGTGATAAGACGCTCGGCTCTGGAACGGTTATATCGGGCGGTGGAGGAGGAGGCGTAGTTGGAACCGATATGTCACCGAGCACTTTGTCAGAACCTTGTCCATTTGAACCAACCTCCTGAAAACGTGCGTAGCAGCTTGTGCTCGCATAGCAGTCATCCAAAGTGTTGATAAATGCGCTAGTGATGCCAGCTCCATCCAAAATAGGATCTGTGATGAAATCAAGCGAGACTTGCGCAGTTAAGCCTTCGGTAAGCCCGCCATTCGGATTTCCACCCGAGAAATTACTGTTCAACGCGATAGCGATATCGACTTGGTTATACGGATTTAAGGTCACATTGAATAACAGATTAGGGAAATAGCCCGATAGATCTTCATAAGTTCCCGCTACAACACTCACACCCGTTGGCAGGTCGAAGCCGAATCCCATAAGTGTCGAACCTATGTTTGTGGGGGTAAGATTCGCTATATCCAATAACAAATTGAACTCACCAGGAGGCGGAGCAATGTCGGTGAACGTAAAGCCCACGCTCGCTTTCGATCCGGTATTTTCAGTGCTGCCGTATTGACTGTCGTAATTCAAGGTAAACGCCGGCGTAGCACTAGCATCAACTCCCCCTATAAGAAGGAGCCCGCCAAATAAAATTTTTAGAATTTTCATAGTCATTTCTCGTTGTAGTATCTCTCCACAAAACGTCGAATGCATCAAGTGTGCCACCCAAAAGAGACCAACGAGTATATATGCGGGGATCTGATGTCAGAGCTGGGGTCAGGCTTTTATTATTTGGTTTGCATGCTATTGTTACCGTAGTTTTCGATAAGGCTTAGCTTCATGGCCAGAAAACCCCGCATCCACATCCCCGGCGCTGTCTATCACGTCATGCTCCGCGGCAATGCCGGACAGCCTATCTTTTTTCACGATGAGGACAGAGACGTTTTCGAGGAATTGGTTGGCGAGGGCGTCTCCCGTTTCGGTCACCGTATTCACGCCTACTGCTGGATGCCGAACCATGTCCACTTGGCGGTTCAAATCGGCGATGTGTCGCTTTCAAAAACCATGCAACACCTGGCTTTTCGTTACACGCGGTGGATCAACAAGCGCGAAAACCGGATCGGCCATCTGTTCCAGGGCCGATTCAAGGCGATCCTGATCGATGCCGATGCTTATCTGCTCGAACTTGTTCGCTATATCCATCTCAATCCAGTCCGGGCAAATTTAGTCCACGATCCTGCCGAGTATCATTGGAGCGGACATCGAGCTTACCTCGACCTAGATCGCGTTAGCTGGCTTACGACAGAGTGGATCTATTCCCAGTTGGCTCAAGATGTGGCGACAGCACGGGAGCGTTACGCACGTTTCATCGCGGGAGGATTGGACGAGGGTCATCGGGAAGATTTCCATAGGGGCACTGTGGAGGGGCGCATACTCGGGGATGAATATTTCGCCGAGAATGCGCTAAGGCAGTCCGATAAGGCATCACGAGCACAAATTAAACTTGAATCGATCATTAGCGTAGTCTGTGCGGCTCGCAAGATGGATTTGGATCAGATCAGCGGTGCAGACCGTGGTCGAGCGGGCGCCGCGGCTCGTGCGCTGATCGCGTACTTAGCATTGGAACTCGGCGCTGCCACCTTGACTGAGGTCGGCAACTTCCTCAATCGCGATATATCGACCTTGAGCACGGCAGTCAGTCGCTTACGGGAGCGCATAAAGCAAGAATCCGAATTGGCAGAGGAAGCCAAACGATTGATGAATCTTCTGGCCATTAACAAAATTAACAAAGCCTGACCCTTCATATTTTGCCGGTTCGCAGGCTATGTAAATTTGCATCCCACGCTTCTGGCGCTACGCACAGCTCTTAATATGTAAAAATTCTTGACACACTCAGAATGAAAACCGAAGCCAACAGGCTCTTAACGTCAAACGAATCAGTGGTTTTTGACAAAATTGTGAATTAAAACAAAGCTATAAGGCCGTAAATTTTGTTGACAATTACACTCGGAAAAACGCGCACACAGGCAAGGTATCCGCAACACGGACTGGATGCGTGATATAAATCAATAGCCGCGGCGGCTTTTTTTCGCGATCTCTTTAAGCCAAAAAACGAATGACTGAAAGCGACATCGATAAAAACTTGCGTACTATCGCTCAAGTCCTAGCGATCTCCGCAACCAAGCGACACATATTTCTCTGCTGTGATCAGACCAAGCCAAAGTGTTGCCGCAAAGAAGAGGGGCTTGAATCCTGGGAATATTTAAAGCGCCGACTGGATGAGTTAAAGCTGAACGGCTCGGCCGGAATCCAGCGTACCAAGGCCAATTGTCTGCGGGTGTGCCGTCATGGGCCGATTGCAGTTGTCTATCCGGAGGGCGTTTGGTACCACTCCTGTACGCCAGAAGTTCTCGAGCGAATCATTCAAGAACATCTCATCGGCGGAAAGCCGGTAACCGAGTATGCGTTTGCCATGCGGCAAGCTGAAGACTAAATTCTATTAGGCTGGCGGCGCCGATGAGTGTCAATGCCTACGATGTCAGACCGGCTACGCAGTAATCAGCCTATGCCGGTAGCCATGCGATATCGAGAACTTCTATAGCATATAGAGACGTGGACTTGAAAATTAGAACTATAACAATGAGACAAATTGGAATGACGGCATCAAAGATCGGATGGTTTTTGCTGGGAGCCATGCTTTTGCCGGGGTGCGCCACACAGTCGGATTATCGGCCTTTCAAATCCGAGAAAAATATTGCGACCACCGAGCGACACCCCCGAAAACAGAGCTATAACCAACCGTATCGGGTAAAAGGAAAAACGTATTACCCGTTGAAAAGCGCCAGAGGCTATAAAGCCAAAGGAGTGGCATCCTGGTATGGATGGGAATCTGGGCATCGGACAGCTATGGGATCACGCTTCAACCCCAACGCACTAACCGCCGCGCATCGCACACTTCCCTTGCCTTCACGGGTGCGAGTGACCAATCTAACAAACAAACGATCAGTGGAGGTGATCGTCAATGATCGTGGACCATTCATCACGAGTAGACTAATCGATCTGTCCCATGCCGCCGCCAAAGCACTTGGCATAAAAGGAACGGCTCGGGTAGAGGTGATGGCGCTTGATTAGGTCCTCTTTCTCAACGCTTCGAAAGCTTGCGATCGACATCTTCGAAAAAACGTCGTCCTAGTGATCTCAAACGGTCACTGTCCCCTTTCGCCGCACAATGCACAAACGGCAATGCACCCGAACCGTATCAAAACGGGTCTGAAAATCGAGCCCAGAACGAGGTAAACCGGCAGTCCCACTAATTTCCCCCTCGTCATCTGCTTACTTCATGACATCTCTCAACAGGCGAAACGACCACATCGAAGTCGTTCAATGCGCCGCACTGGCCACTGCATAAAGCGGCGAATAATCAGCCTGCCAGAATTTCTCGAGCTGATAAAACTCTCGCGTTTGAGGCTTCATCACATGGACGATCACATCCCCCAGGTCCACCAAGACCCACTCGCCACCACCCTGCCCTTCGACGCCGAGCGGCTGGACCTCGTTATTTTTCGCCTCGTCAATCACGTGCTCAGCCAGTGATTTCACGTGCCGTTCCGAAGTACCGCTAGCGATTACCATAAAATCTGCAATGCCGGTTTTTTTCCGAACGTCTATTACTTTAATGTCCTTACCCTTGCCATCATCTAAAGCCAGCAATACAACCTGCAACAATTGATCTGTAGTCATGTGTCTATGCAAAAGGATTTTCTCCCAATTGAATTATCGTCATTTGTCATTCTCTAGGACCGGAAAATGCCGCGAAAATCTCCCTTGAACGCGCCCCACGACCTTAGAGTCTCTACCGTTTTATGCCATTCTCGTTCAATAAGCTCACGGCGTAGCGAATCGGGATTGCATAGCTAATTCCACTCGGCCGCTCAAGAAGATTCTCTTTCGTCTCCTGGACAAAGACCTTGTTAATTATCCCAACAACGCTGCCGCTTTTGACATCGTACAGCGGACTCCCGCTGTTTCCCGGGTAAGCCGTCGCATCGAGCTGAAAAACATCGTAGGGCTCGGAAAGCCGACGGATGATTTTGGGGTTCAGCCGCTGCGACGTATGTGCCGGGATCGCGATGGGACTTATGGCAGAAACGATTCCTCGATGTGTAACCGGATTAAGTCCCAGAACCATGCCGATCGGGTATCCCGTAAAGGCGTATGACTCTCCCTCCCGAACCTTACTCGAGTCTCCTAATCGCATAAATGGCAAAGGCGACCCGCCGATTCTTAGCACAGCAATGTCATGAGACTCATCCGTTGCAATTTCAATAGCCTGTCGCACGCTTTGCTTTTCGCCGTCGCGAGTGAAAACAGCCAACATTTCGAATTTTGATCTGTCAATCGCTTCCGGAAGAACATGTGCGTTCGTCAAGATGTGCAAGCCGTCGCTAATCGCGAAACCAGTCCCCCGGAAGATCGCCGGCGGGGTTCGCGTTCTTTGATAAGTTCCGATCCCGACGATGGCCGGTTTAATCTTTTCTATTATATCGGGCAGTTCGTCGGCATGAATTTTGGCGCTAAAGCCTAAGCTTGTACTGAAAATTCCGATACCGGCTAGACACAAATTCTTGAGTCGCATTCAAATCTGTAAGGAAAGAATTCGCCACTAACAATTATCCGATGAATCGATCGGCTCAGGTTCTGTTTCTATTATGATTAGGCACTATTCGTCAATGCGCTTAGTGAGAAAAGAAGAGCTTGCCATTCACTCTGGCCTGGTTTACAAGAATCGCTCCTACGCGGAATAACCTCTCGTGGCAATCCGGTGGGCCACGAGACTTTTAGGCCAAACGTGTTTATACACTTAGGGCATTTGGACGCGATTCGCAAGCAATCGGCAGTCCACACTAATAATTACTCCTATACAGCGCTCTTCTACGATGCATCCAAACCTCGTCAAATGGTTGGTCTACCCTGTTCATGAACGGATGGTAAGCCGCCCCACGTTTACCTATCTAGCCGAATTGGAAAAAACACAGTGGCTTTCGCGTGAAGCGGTCGAAAGGATGCAGATGGAGAAATTGCTGGCCTTGTTGCACATAGCCGATGATCATAGCCCTTGGCATGCGGAACGAATCCGTGCGTCGGGCCTCGACTTAACCGCCAGTCGCGACCTAACCTTCGACGATCTTCGCCGCTTGCCGACAATGAACAAGGCGGACGCGTCCGTTAACAGAGATCGCATAGTTTGGAAAAACGTTCCGGGAGGCGCGCATCGCTACAATACAGGAGGGTCAAGTGGCCAACCGTTGATCTTTTATTTCGGCAGAAAGCGGCAAGCTGCTGATGCCGCCTCGCGCATGCGCGCACGCCGATGGTGGAAGATAGAAGTTGGTGAACCCGAAGTGTTTTTATGGGGGGCGCCTGTAGAACTCAATAAAACAGATCTTGTTAAAAAAATAAGGGATCGACTCTTTAATCAATTGCTTCTGAATGCCTTTGAGATGTCGGAGAGCAGGATGAGCGATTATCTCAAAATAATTCAATCATTTAATCCCGCCTGCATCTATGGCTACGCGAGTAGTTTGAGTCTCTTGGCATCCTACGCAAAGAGCCGGAACAGGGTCCCGAAGTTGTCACGCCTCAAAGTTGTGTGCACCACCGGAGAGCCCCTATTTCCTGAACAGAGAGCGTTAATCGAGGAAGTCTTCGATAAACCTGTATCGAATGAATATGGATGCCGCGACGGTGGGTTGATTGCGCTCGAATCGCCGCAAGGCCAAATGCTGGTTAACAGCGAAAGCCTCATTGTCGAGATTTTGGACGATAACGGGATGCCCGTCGCCCCCGGTGAAATTGGAGAAGTTGTTGTCACAAACCTATGTTCGGAGGCTCAACCGTTTATCCGTTACCGCACCGGCGATATGGCACGACAAACCGACGAATTGTGCAACGTAGGTCGTGGCTTACATGTGATCTCGGAGATCATGGGCAGAACCACCGATTTCGTAGTTCGCCCCGATGGAACGATCATGCACGCCCTGGCGGTCATCTATGTGCTACGTGCAATCGAAGGGGTTCACGAATTCAAGATTATTCAACCATCAACAACCCAACTTGATGTTATGGTCGTTCCAGGCCCCATCTGGCACGAGAGCGCAAAGGATGAAATCGTGAAACAGTTGCAGAGCAGGATGGGTCGAGACGTACGGGTAGAGGTCAATACGATGGATAACATACCGCCGGAGGCTTCAGGAAAATACCGTTACGTTACCAGCCATGTGCCGTTGCCGGAAAAGCTGGAGATCCGATCCTGACCTCCACTTTGAGGGCACTCTTACAAAACCAAGATATTTTTGCTAGTCCCTCTCGACCTGGACCATGATACTTGTGCCCGGTTGAATGTGTTTCTCGATCTTAGAACCATTCCACTTGCGCAAGTCAGCCACACTGACTTTAAATCGTTTCGAGATGGAAAACAGCGTATCGCCTTGCCGAATAGTATAACTAATCGACTGCGAAGACTTAATCCCAGAACTAGCGATTGCCAGCTTCTTGGCGGCGTCCTTGTTCCAAAGCACTAAATTTTGGCCAGCCTTGACGCCAGTCTTTGCCGATACACCATTCCACTTAGCTAACTGCTCAACATCAACGGAATGTTTCCTTGCGATAGACCAAAGCGTGTCACCCGGCTGAACGGTATAAGTCGACCGTTTATTTAGAGACTCAGCAGATTTTCCTTTTGCGGAAACTGCCGCAACACTGTCCCCGCCTCTGATTTTCCCGATTACTTTGCCAGAAGGCTTGGACGCAAAAGATACGACGCCCCGACCACGGCGTGCTTTTTCTTCTAATTTGCCTTTTCGCACCTTCTGGAACTTACCGTTCTTTTCGGAGTAACTGCCATGTGCCCTGCCGGATTCCCAAGCAACGTCAGCATTTGCCAATTTCGAGTCCCGCGCAGCGATCAGCTCGTCAGCGATCGATGGGCGCCCCCCATCTAGAGGTTGGCTTTGTTGCGCCAGCCGCTCCAACTCTTGCTTAAATTCGCTGATTTTCTTGTCGGCAGGGATGAACAACCTATAACTGCCTTCGATGTCGGCGTATTGGCGCTTAAAACCGGGGTTCAACTCGTAAAGCTTGTCCAAGGAGATATCGGCCGCATCAGCCGCGAGCGCCAGGTCCAGTTGCGTGCTTATCTTTACCGGCTTAAACAAGGCTTCGTTGGGAATGTGATGTAAGTCAATGCCGTACTGTTCAGCCTCCGCGAATAACTTCGCAACAGCCAAGAGACGCGGGACATAGGTGCGTGTTTCTCCCGGCAAATCCAACGACCAGAAATCGGTAGGCTTATTTCTGGCCTCGTTCTTCTGAATGGCTCTGGCAACTGCACCCTCACCACAATTGTAAGCCGCTATTGCAAGCAACCAATCGCCATTAAAATCGGAATGAAGTTTCTTCAAATATTTGATCGCCGCTCGAGTTGATGCGTACACATCACGTCGACCATCATATGAACGGCTCTGTTTTAAGCCGTAAAGCCGCCCGGTAGAAGGAATGAATTGCCATAGGCCCGCGGCTTTAGCCGGAGACACTGCATCAGGCTGGAATGCACTCTCGATGACAGGCAAAAGCGCCAACTCGCCTGGAATATCATTCTTTTCGAACTGCTTCACGATAGAATAGAGAAAAGGTTCGGCCCTTTTCTGTACACGATCCACGTAGGTCGGATGATTGACGAACCATTCGAGTTCACGATCTATTTCCTCGTGCTCAACAGGCGGCAAATTGTACGAATCGAACAATCGATCCCACAAACTGTCATATTCGGCCAGGCTCTTGCCATTATGACGATCGGTAGAGGCTTTGTCCTTTTTCCTAAACCAGCGGCTGGTATTCTTAGAGATATGAAAGACGCGGGAATTTTTGCTGTTCGGCGTTGACGCCGATTGAGAATTGTCGGTAAAACTGTTGTCCGTCTTCGTCTTCCCGGCGTGATGCGTACAGGCACTTAGAGACAAGGCAAAAGCTGATGCATAACAGAGCAACTTTACATCGCGTTTTGGCCGTCTCATCGTGTCTACCTCAGAGTTCTATTCGGGTGATTTATAGCGGCATACCAGCAGTTTAGTCAATGAAAACCAAACGCACACCGTCGCCTCACCCTCGCCAGGTATTTCTGGAGTGGTATCACGCCACAACCCTAGGGCAAATACTACAAACCATCGAGGCATCCTACCTCCAAAGTTCGCTGAATCCTACTTACAATCAAAAAATTTTACAAGTCGGCTTACTAGGATGCGAGAATTTATATATTGATGAAATATTTATTCATAACTTCGTCCTTGTTAGCGCTGAGCATCGGGGCGAGCCTTATACCAAACAGGTAATCACGGGGTATCCAAACGCACTACCCGTCGCGACCGCAAGCATAGATATCTTAATTTTGCCTCATGTCATCGACTTCGAAATCAACAAGCACGAAGTCTTACACGAGGTTGAACGCGTGCTAAAACCTAATGGCAGACTCTTCGTCCTTGGCTTTAATCCCTGGAGCGTGCACGGCATCCTTCAATATCTTCCGCGACGCTCATCATTTTGGCAGCTCAACTTTATCAGCTGCTACCGCTTATTAGACTGGTTGAGCCTTCTAAAATTCGATGCTGAATACAGTGCGGCATTCAGCATTGCGTCGTCCAAAGTGATACAAAAACCCAACTCATTTTTCAGCAAATCTCGCGCTAATCTGTCATTCGCATTCGGCATAAAGGCGGTTAAAAGAACTTACACGTTGATACCAATCACGCCAAAATGGGTCAGCGCACCGGGTTTAGTGCCCAGCCACATGCTCGAAACTTTACAGTAAGAGGCACCGTGACTAACACAGTTAACATCTACACGGATGGCGCTTGCCGCGGCAATCCGGGACCCGGCGGGTGGGGCGTAGTGTTGAAGTACAAAAGCAAAGAGATGGAGCTCTACGGAGCAGAGCCCAACACTACGAATAACCGCATGGAGCTCATGGCGGCAATCAAAGGATTGGAAGCCTTGAAAAGACCCAGCAAGGTCTGCATAACGACTGATTCTCTTTATGTTCTCAAGGGCATTTCCGAGTGGTTACCGGACTGGATCCGACGAGGGTGGAAAACATCAGCAAAGAAGTCGGTCAAGAACGTCGATCTTTGGCAGCGTCTCGTAGCCGCTCAACAAGACCATAGCGTCGAGTGGAAATGGATAAAGGGACATACCGGGCATATCGAGAATGAGCGCGCCGACGCACTTGCCAACCGAGGGATAGACGAACTGTTAGAACCTACAGCGCCAGAACAGGCGAAAACAATTCATGCGACAAGTCGTACTTGATACTGAAACAACTGGGCTCGACCCTGCAGAAGGGCACCGCATCATTGAAATCGGCTGCGTGGAACTCATCAGTCGCAGGCTGACAGGAAATCGCTTTCACGTCTATCTGAATCCAGAGCGGAACATTGATCCAGGAGCCGTTGAGGTACATGGACTGAGTGCCGAATTTCTAGCCGATAAACCTCGCTTTGCCGATATCGCCGAGGACCTTTTGGCTTATATCAAAGGCGCTGAACTGGTTATCCACAATGCTCCGTTCGATGTGGGCTTTCTCAACCATGAACTGCAATTGCTATCCAGCGGCTTTGCCAGCGTGGCGGAATATTGCACCGTTCTGGATACGTTGGTGCTCGCCAAAAAGAAACATCCCGGACAGCGCAACAATCTGGACGCATTGTGCAAACGATATGGTGTAGACAATCGACACAGAGAACTGCACGGCGCTCTACTCGATGCCGAGATCCTAGCCGAAGTCTACCTCGCCATGACCGGTGGCCAGACTTTACTGGTATTGGAGCCGGAATCGACAGATGAGGGTACGGACAAATTACAGCAAACGCCAAAATTGACCCTCTCAATAAATCGCCCTCAGCTTAAAATAATCCGTTGCAGCGAAACGGAACTCCAAGCGCATGCCGCCAGACTTGATGCTATCGATAAGGCAAGCAACGGGAAATGTCTCTGGAAAGCGTAAAGATAGAACCGAAGAGGCTTATACGTTATCCTTATAGGACAATGTTTGATGAATCGAGGAGAGGTGGCTGAGCGGTTTAAAGCGGCGGTCTTGAAAACCGTTGACGGTTGATCCCGTCCGGGGGTTCGAATCCCTCCCTCTCCGCCATATCATAAGGTAAGCGCTCTAGTCCAGTTTTAGCCATTGACGTTATGATCGGCATTCTCCTGGTAGATGATCATGAACTGGTTCGAGCGGGCATCGAGCACTTACTGAACGAAGCCGAGGACATGAAGGTAATCGGTATAGCGTGCTCGGGCGAAGAGGCCATCGAGCAAGCTGACCGGCTGAGTCCCGACTTGATCGTTATGGATATCAATATGCCGGGTATAGGCGGGATTGAAGCATGCCGAAAGATCAGTCAAAAACATCCACTGGTGAAAATTGTGGCTTTGAGTGTGTATGCTGATGGACCATTCCCGCACCAGCTCCTAAACTTGGGCGCTCACGGCTATGTTTCGAAGAGCTGTCCTATCAGCGAGTTGATCAATGCTATTCGGACGGTATCCGAGGGCAAACGATATCTTAGTCAGGACGTTGCCAGTAAAATGGCCTTGGCCAAACTGGCCGATCAATCCTCGTCGCCGTTTAACGATCTGTCGTACCGCGAACTGCAAGTCGTCATCATGACACTTCAAGGCCGGTCGATTCAGGACATGGCGGACATGCTGACGATAAGCCCCAAAACGGTCAATACATACCGGTATCGGGCGTATGACAAACTGTCTGTCAAGAACGACGTAGAGCTGACTCGGTTAGCGACAAGATACGACCTTATCAGCGACACTCCCCTCCGATGAGGATTCAAGTCTATTTGCCTCGGTGGTGGAATAGGTAGACACACGGGACTTAAAATCCCGCGCCCTAACCCGGCGTGCCGGTTCGATTCCGGCCCGAGGCACCATTTACTAGTCCCACCGCGTCTCGTATCATCCAAAAGCCCCATAAAATCATTCGTTTAGGCGACAGATTGGTCTCAGGGTGTTTCGTCGAATCTCACTGAATACCACTAGCCCGATGGTATTTATGATGGTCTTTGTTATCTGCTATCTTTGCATACCATCGACAACAACGATGGTATCTAAAAATGCTTAGCGATACTGAAATCCGTCGGGCTAAAACGAAAGAAAAACCTTACAAGTTGGCCGATGGGCGTGGCTTGTGTCTGTTGGTAAGCGCGTCCGGTGGCAAGCTCTGGCGTATGAACTACCGTTTCGGGGGGAAGCAAAAAACCCTTGCATTCGGCGCTTACCCGGATGTCGGCCTCAAGGCCGCCCGCGAAAAATGCGAAGAAGCGCGTGGGTTGCTTGCTCAAGGCATCGACCCGGGCTTGCGTAAAAAAGCAACCAAGGTCGCCGGGGCCGAAACTTTCGAAGCCATTGGTCGCGAGTGGCATTTGAAATTTTCGGCGGGTTGGACGCCCGAGCACGCCGACCGAGTTCTCCGCCGCTTCGAGCGGGACCTTTTCCCCTGGCTGGGTACCCGGCCGATCCGGGAGATAAGCGCCCCCGATCTCCTCGCGGTGCTCGGGCGCATCGAGGGGCGCGGTGCGGTGGAAACGGCTCACCGGGCTTTGCAATACTGCGGGCAGATTTTTCGCTACGCCATCGCAACCGGGCGGGCTGATCGCAACATATCCGCCGACTTAAAAGGGGCGCTCCCTCCGGTCAAGCGCAAGCATTTCGCGGCGGTTACCGATCCGAAGCAGATAGCCAAACTGCTGCGGGCGCTCGACGGCTACGAGGGTACGTTTCCGGTGAAGTGTGCCTTGCGGCTGGCCCCGTTGGTATTCGTTCGCCCGGGCGAACTACGCAAGGCGGAATGGTCGCATATCGACCTGGGCAATGCGGAATGGCGCTATTTCGTCACAAAAACAGAAACCCCGCACATCGTTCCGCTGGCAACTCAAGCCGTCGAAATCCTGAAAGAGCTTTACGCGCTAACCGGGTGCGGGCGCTACGTGTTTCCTTGCGCGAGAACGCCCGACGGTTCCCGCCCAATGAGCGAAAACGCAATTTTAGCCGCTCTTCGGCGCATGGGTTACTCGAAAGAGGAAATGTCCGGGCACGGCTTTCGCGTCATCGCTCGCACGGTATTGGATGAGGTGCTTGGCTTTCGGCCCGATTTTATCGAGCATCAGCTTGCGCACGCCGTGCGAGACCCGAACGGGCGCGCCTACAATCGCACGGCTCATCTGGCCGAGCGCCGGAAGATGATGCAGGCTTGGGCCGATTACCTGGACGCCTTAAAACAGGGCGCGCAAATCAACCTGTAGTCGAAACAATAATCCCCGCCCCCGCGACCGCTCCCCAGATGGCGGCGCATGCGCACCGCCGAAGCCAGTCTTCCGGCGTCAATCGCCACAGCTGCGCCCGCCAGCCGCGCGGGGCTTGGCTTTTTACGATGTCGAGGCGGAGGTTGCGCGCCGTTTCGCGCGCCAGCTCCGCGATCTCCTGGGGCGTCAAGTCGGTTTGATAAACCCGCCGCGCGAGCCGCACGCCTTCGGCCAGCCAGTCCCCGACCGTATCCCACGGCCAGATTGTTGTGTCCTGACCGTCATAAAATTTTGCGAAGTGCCAGAGCGGCAGCCGGGGGTGCCCCGACGCGCTTAGCAACTGCCGGTAAAGCTCGCCGTCTCGACCGCTCAAAAAATCCTCGGCTCTGAAATGCAGGGCGAGATTTAGGGTAAAAAACACAAAATCGTGAGCGTGCCCATCTGTAAGTTTGTGCGCGCACTCATGTGTGTAAACCGATATTGCGCGCGGCAGGTATGCGCCGGGGGACAAATAGTACGTATCGATCAGCACTTCCGGCCGATCCCTTGGCGCGAATCCGGCCGCGCCGCCCCCCAACGGTTCAAAAGCGGCTTCGATCGACTGCCCGTTGTCGTGCCGTAAATCCAATGCTTTAGCGAGTTCGCCAAAAATCTCTTTTAGCAAAGCTTCGCGGGTTTCGGCTGTATCATAAAGGGTTGCCATTAGTCCATCTTCATTTCAAGCTCGGCTTCATCTCGCTCCAGCTCTTGCTCCCGCTCTTGCCCAGCCTCTCGGTAGTCCAGCGATGTCCCTTTTTGCCGCGATCTCTCGATCAGCGCCTCCAAGTCCGCCGCCGTATCCCGGTCGGCGTAAATATGCAGGCTCTCGCGATGCCGGCTGCCCGCGACATAAGCCCATTCGCGGTCCGTCATCCCTTCGCTGCTCAACACGTAAGCCCGGTCAACGGTCGCGCCTTGCGCCTTGTGCACGCTGGACGCGTAGCCGTGTTGCAGGTGATCGTACTGCTGCGGATCGATCCTTACCGATTTGCCGTCGTCCGTTTTTACTTGTAAATAAAAGCCTTTCGCGCGATGCTCGATCCGCTGGATCGTGCCCAACGTGCCGTTTTTTACGCCCAGCGCTTTGCTGTTGCGCGTGAATAGTACCCGGTCGCCCTCGGCCATCCTTAAGCCGTTTAGCTCAACCTCGCTGCCCCAGACGAAGCCGGACTTGCGCATCGCAGCGCGGGCAAGCTCGTTCAGCGCCCGAACTTCCGCCCTTGTACCGGCCAGCATGAGCGATTCGCCCGGCCGGGTTGGATCCCGCTCGCTCGCCCACCGCTCGACCATCGAGCGCATAGCCTGGGCCTTGTCGGGCGCGGCGTGCAGCCGTCCGGCCGCTTGCAGTGCTTCAAGCGCTTCGCTTGCGCGGCCGGTCGCCAAGGCGTTGACCATCGCCCGGTCCGCTTGATCGCGTTGGCGGCGGATATCGTGAAGCTCGGCTGCGCCAAGGGCGGATTGCAGCGCCCTAAAAGCGCCCCCGGCATCGATGGCTTGGAGCTGGCGGGCATCGCCTACGAGCACTACTTTCGCCCCGGCCGATTCGGCGTGTTTGAGTAGCGCCGACATCTGGCGCGATCCGATCATCCCGGCTTCGTCGATCACTAAAATATCCTTATTCGATAAAGCTTTTTCGCCGGTTGCCAAATCGTGCAAAAGCGAATGCAAGGTTTGGCTGGGTATTCCGGCGGATTGCTGTAAGCCATCGGCCGCCTTGCCCGCCAGCGCGGCCCCCCGAACGTTGAAGCCGGCCGACTCCCAGGCTAGCCGGGCGGCTTGCAACATCGTGCTTTTCCCAGTTCCCGCGCCGCCTTGGACCAAAGCCATGCCGCCCGATTGTGTGATGTGCCGGACAGCCTTTTGCTGTTCGTCGCTCAAGGCGAAGCCGTTTTGCTCCTCAAATTTTCGCAACGCCGTTACGATATTGTTGTTGCGCAACGCATATCGCGTCTCTGCCGCCAAGCGTGCAGCGCTGTCGAGCATGCCCGATTCGATCCGGCGCATTTCTTTTGTGGTGAACCGTATCGATCCATCCGGCCCGCGCAGCCGAACGATCTCTTGCCCACGCAAGAGTTCGTCGGCGAGCGTCTTAACCCGCGCCAGTCCGCCCCCGGCGGTCTGGCACTCTATTGCCAGCGCTCGAAGCAAGTCCCCTTTTTTAAATACGCTTTGCTGCTGTGTCAGTTTGCGCAAAATCGCCGCTGTATCGATCTCTTTTTGTTGCCGTGGCGCTTTTGCGATATTGCGTACCGATTCGGCCGAAAAGCCGTGTCCGGCCGCTTCGCTCTTCCAGCGCCCCAACAGTTCGGCGCGGCTTGCGATTTTCTTGGCTTGCCGCGTGCTGAGTGCAGCAATCTCGGCGGCTTTTGCGCTGCTCATGTTTTTATCGGCAAGCGCGGCTTCGATCCCGGCTCGTCGGCTGCTCCACTGCTTGCAAAGGGGGTCCGGCACTCCTGCGGCTTTGAAGCTGTCCCGGTCCGCTTCGATGCCGTAGCCCATGGATTGCAGTTGCTCTGCCAGCTCGGCCCGGTAAATTGCGCCCAAGGCCATTTTGTGGCGGAAAATCTCGGCCGCTTCGATGGCCCCGAACGTGCCGTCCGGCCGCCGGGCTAGGTTCGTGAGCACGCAGTGCGTGTGCAAGTCCGGATCCTGGGCGCGGCTCGTGCCATGTTGGAAAGTTGCCGTAATCATCCCGGCGTGCTCGATCTCGGTGCCGCCTTTGCCTCGGCGAGCATGCATCAAATTTCGCTCTATATATAAGAGTGTCGCCTCAACCGCCTTCGCCTGTGCCGCCTCGATTTGCGCCCGGTGGCTGGGGTCGGCCACGGCCCACAGGGCGGAAACGGACTTTGGGGCGCTGAAAGTAAGATCGTAGCCCGGCCGTCGCGCGCCGGTGCCGCCTACGCGTGCAAGCTGCTCGCCGTTTCCGGGGCGTCGGCCGGCTAGTACGGCTTCGCAATCTTCGCGCCGGTAGATGTCGAGTCCGAGTGCTTCGGCCCCTTTCCCGATCCACTTTCCAGCCTCTTTTCCGCCTTCGCTGTAGTAATCTTCCGGGCCGTGGGCAGCTTCGCCTTCGGCGTAGGTGGCGATGTCCGAGGGGTTGGCGCTTGCCGATAGTGGGTTGATGCTTAACATTGTTCGCGCTCCTGTTCGGTTGCGGGTGTTTTGCGGCGGCGGACCTTGATCTTTTTGGCGATGGGTACCGGGGCTGTGGCTGTGACCTCGGGCGGTTGTAGTTGGTTGATGGCATCGGCGAGATCGACGGCGATAGATATCGGCTCGGGTAGTAGGTCAAGGTTGCCGGCCAGCTCTTTAAGCGCCTCGCCGGCCGGGTTCTCGGTTTCGGCTGCGCCGGATTGCTCGCGGCCGGTCTCAGGCTCGGATGAGGGCGGTAGTAGGTCGAAGCCGGTTTGTGACGCCAAAAGCTCGGGATTGCTCGCGGCTTGGCTCGGTTGTCGCGCGGCGTCGCGCGGCGGTTGGGGCGCGCCGTTGCTCGCATCGTCGCTGTCGGGGTCGGTAATCTCGATGTTGGCCAAATTTTCGGCGGCTTGGTCGGCTGTGCTCGGCCATCCCGGTTCGGTCCAGGGGGCCGGTAGAGTTGGCGGGGCGGATCCGGGGAGCTTGGTAAAAGGCCACGTCAGTTTATATACAAAGCTGCCGCCGGGTATCAGTAGGGCAGTCACTCCGCCGGGGCCGGGGCCCAACAAGCCGAATTCGTCGGGTGCAATTACCGGCTCGTCCGCGACGGCCCAATTGTCCGTCCTTTGCGGCGCGGTAGCATATCCTCCCATCGGCCCCACTGGGGCGCTGAACGTGGGTGAGTACCGCTTGACTTGCCGGTCGCCGATAAGCTCGCTAAGCCACCGGGGGGTTTCGGCGCCTTGGGTGCGGCAGGCAATGGTTGTGCCGACCATGCTCGACAGCGCGTTGGCCCACTCGTGAGAGTAGGCCGCGCGGATTTGATTGATATCCTGCGCCGCCAGAACCGTCCGGATGCCCTTCGATCGGCCAATCTCGACGAATTTTTCGATGTTTTCAACCTTCCCCAGTTGAGGAAATTCGTCGAGAAACAACCACATACGTCGCTCACGCGAGTCGGGGAGGTCGGGGCTGTTAACGATCGAAGCCAATGCGCTGATCAGCGACTGAATGTAAGCTTGTGCAAGCTTTGTGTACCTGCCGTGCGATTGCACGATAAGTATTTTTGCTTGCTGCTCCGGTGCGTCCGGATCGAGCAGCCAGTTTCGGAGCGAAAATTTTTGCACCGACTCGCCGTGTCCTGTATCGCTCCAGGCGTCTGCCAAGCCAAAAACTTGGCTCATAAAAACAACGAGTTGCGATAAAAAGCTTTGCGTCGTTTTGGTGGGCTTATCGGGCAGGAGCAGGTGCAGTTTAGGATCGGCAGACAAGCATATGGCCCGTAGCTGCTCGTACTCCTGCCCCGCTGCTTCGGCAATATCCGCAAAGCTCCATGTGTGCGGTGCGCTGCGTTGCGCGTGAACGATAAGCGCTGCAAGTATCTGTCTTGCGCCGTTTGACCATGTCGGATCGTTGCTTTGTGGGACGAGTCGAGCAGCAAGCTCGTCGGCGTCGGCCCTACTCGCGCAATCTTGCGCTACGTCCCAGGCTATGCCGCGCCGATCCCATGGGGCAAATAGTGCGACTCCAGGTTGTTCGATCAAACCGGATGTAAAATCTCCTTTATTATCAAACACTAACGCCTTATCGCCACGTTCAAGTATTTGAGTTATAAGGTGATTTACGATCTGCGTTTTCCCGCCGCCGATGCTGCCCAAAACCAAAAGGCCGCGCGTCTCGCGATCGACGGAAATCGCGATATCTGGATGCAGCTTGATCCCTTTGCCGCTTACCTTCGCCTCGGCCTTCAGCTCCCGCGCGCATTGCCGCGCATCGCCGGATAGCTGCCGCCCGCGCAAATGCTGCTCGCCCGGCGGCGGCGCTGCGTAGCGGTAAGCCAGTCCCGCCACGGCCGATCCGGCAGCCGCAGCTAGCCCGCCGGATGCCCGGAGCCAAGGCAGCCAGTCGCCCGCTCCCGCGCCGCCCTGGATCCAGACGTTTGCCGACCATTTTGCCCACTCCCAAAAGCCGCCGGCATCGAGCGCCGGCCAGCCGTGGATGTAGTGAGCCAGTAGCCATCCGGCCGATAGGGTTGTGCCGGCCCCGGCGGCGAAGCCGAGACCGGCCAGCGCGCCGGATAGCACCGGGTCGCGGGGCGGTTGGGGGTGGGGCGCATTGCTCATGGTTGCGCGCTCCTTTGCTCTACATCCGCGCAAAACGAATAAGCGGGCTGCTCTCGTAGTGCAGCGGCAGCGCCGGCGAGTATCGCTCCCGCCGTCGCTGCGCAATACAGCGCGATAAAGGGCTTTTGCCGGGTAAATTCGCGAAGTGCAACGATATATCGTTGCGTCACGCCGGGAAATTTTTGACCGGGCGGAAGGTTCATTCGGCGGCCTCCAGGATGCTCACTTTTTTGTGTATCAAGTCGAGCTGGCGCGCGATAGCTTGAAGAGCTGTCGATAGCCGCGTGTCGAGAGCGGCCAGCCGGTCGTCGGCTTGCTTGCCTTCGATTCGCTCCTGCGCCGCTTGGCGTACCCAGTCGCTCGCCGTCAGACCTTCGGCCTCGGCTGCGGCCTTGAAAGCGCGCCATTGTTCGCGGGTGACGCGGAGCCCTATACTCGTGGTGCTCATATTTTCAGCCTCGTTTGTGGTTAAATAGCAGTAAAACACAAATTAAATCAATGGCTTATGCCATTGTACGTAATATCATCACATGATTGCGCAATTGTCAAGCGCTTTGTTGCGCGCGGCAATTCGGGGTTTGGGGTGGTGGACGGGGGTGGCGGTGTTTCGGGTTGGCGCGTGATTGCGCGCCGCATTCGCCGTCCGGCCGCAGGCGGACGGGCACCCTGCACCCCAAGGGGGTGCGACGGGTGTGTGGGAATATGTTTTTTTGCTTATCGATCAGTTTGTTGCGCAATATCGGCTGTTTGTGTGCGCTATTTTGCGCAACGAGGGGTGCTTGTCCGCCTCGGTTTTGCGTCAAGGTGTTTCGGGCTGTTTTTGTGTGTTGAGCAAAATGGCGCGCTATACCGCGCAACACGTTGTTTGTCGCGCAAGGCTTTGGGTGCGCAACAAAGGCGGTCCGCGCGCGCGATGTTGCGCAATGCGGCTATGTTTTGTTTGCTGCGTAACGCTCCTTGGCCTCGGCCTCGCCTTTTTTTTTTGCCAGACTGATTTTGTTACAAAATCAAATTTGGGCCGTTTTGGGCCGTTTTTATGTGTTAAGCAAAATAGCGCGCTATGCCGCGCGACGCGGGGTTTTGTTGCGTAAGGGGTCGGCGCGCAATAAAGGCGGTCCGCCCGCGCGATATCGCGCGATGTCGGGTTGTTACGCAGTAACGCAGTGGTTTGCGTGCATTGGTGCACTATATACCTCTGTTAAACAGCTACCGGCCGGGGTTGTTGTAGCCGTGCGTGAGCACTGATTAGCTCTGCTATCGCTGTGTTAAGTTTTAAAAATGCGCGCGCCGCGCAATCAATGTAGTTGCCAAAGTCGTCAAAATCGGGGTTTAAAGTTGGGTTTGTTTTGCATGTCCTTTTCCAGTATTCCGCAAAATTTGCGTCTGCGTCTGTTTTGCGAGAGATCTTGTAAGCTTTTTGAATTGCTTCGTTTGTCGATTTTGTAAATAACTTATAGTCGTCGCAATCAAAGTCTACTTTGCCGCCTTTGTTAATAACAGCAAGTTGCTGTCTAGCCTGCTCCTCCTTTGCTCTTATAGTGTTTATAAGCGCATCGACGCGCTCGAAAGCGGCAGCAAAGTCGCGGTCAGCAAGAGCGCCAGCGATATCAAAATTTTCGGTATTCATTTGAGTAACTCGATAAGTATTGATGACTCTTTGATAATAGTATGTAACGTTATTTTGTCAAGGGCCTTTTGCGCGATGTTGCGCGCATTTTTTCTGGGTTTCGGTATGGCCTATAAACTGGTATGGCGTCGGTGTACAAATTCGCATGTAATACATGTAAAATCGTACGGAACCTGGGTTTTGTGGTATTTAGTTTTGTGGTATTTATATACTATTATCACAAACGTGAAATAATATTTTCTCTGGCTTGAAATAATAGGTATTTGTTGCTATATTAAAAGCGTACAAAACAGTACGCCAATCCAACAAAAGCGAGGAACCCAAAATGTATAAAAGCTTTGATTTATTTAACGAATTCCTGAGTCAAAATGCCGAGAAAATGACAAATGATGAGCTGCGGGAGGCGCTGGATAATGCGCCGTACGCGATGCAGCGCAGCCCAGTTTGGGCATTTTGGGATGGGTTTTGGCACGGACGGGAATCCGCGCGTTGGGCCAGCTTGCCGGTATTCATTAAGCAACAACAAGCAGTTTATCAGGCCAGTTAAAAGGGGAATGCCTAACCACCCCAACCGCCGCCCGATCAAGCCACCGCTCCCCAGGGAAGGGGTGTGGATTCCTGCTTCCCCGCCTTCGCCCCCAATCACGCCTACATGTACTATTTACCACACCACTCTCCTGCCAAGCCGAACCCAGCCCGCACAGCGCAGCGCGGCGGGCGTTGTGGAAAAAAAGATCGCGCCCCCGGACGGGGCGCGGCTTGCCTTTCTAGCGGGGGCATGGATGCGGGGCCGGCGATGAGGCCCCTTTTGCGCGGGCATGGATGCACGCGCGGGCGGCCGGGAGCCGCCCCATACAGGATGTATGCAAAACGGGAGATGTTTGCGCATCAATGTGATTGTTGCGCGGCTATTAGTGCACGGGCGAATGCCGGCATCCGGTGGGTGACCTCCACCCGTCGCGACTCGTGGGGTTCGATCATTTTGCGGGCCTTGTCGGCGTCAAATGGGTTGTAAATCAATATCTTATTGGCATCCTCGCTGATAATTTTTAAATTTGGGGCAAGAAGGGCGAGCTGAATTTCGTCAACCTGCGCCCCGCACCAGCTTTTGAAGCGTTTTTCCGCCTTTTCCCGCCCTTTTCGCGCCGGTTTCGGCGGGGCCGGGGGCGGCGGAATGACCTTTTTTGTCTCCTTTTCCGCCGGAACCGGCGTTTCTTTTTTTTCCCCCCTTGGATCACTTAGCATAACTGTAACCTGTTGTTTTGTCGGCTGTTTTTGTCCTTCGCAGACAATCTCCCAGACCGGTTTTAAGGCGATTTTGGGGCTGTCGTCGCTCAAGTCAACCAAACCGGCGAGTCTTTTTGCCGGGTCGCCGTACTCGTTGATTGTTGGGTAGTAGTGCAGGCGAACAAGCGCCTTACCGTTTTTGTTTCGCGGTATCGCGTTTAAAAAGCTGCCCCAGTCGTTACCCTTCGCGGCCTGGCACATCTCGGCGATGGCGGGGCTTGCGGCCGCCTCGTCGTGATCGATTTTCCGGGCCATCCGCCAAAGGTAAAGCGTGCTTTTTAAGCCAAAATAGCCAAAAGTACGCCATCTCCAAGCTTTTTGTGCGGCTCGTACGCGTGCAAAATTGCTCGGGTCGTCGCCGGTCGGCATGACACCCGCTGATTTTTGTATGTACTTAAAAAGGTAGTTCGCCGGATTCCCGCGGCTCCAGTCTACCTGTTTGATCTGTAAAGCTTTTTTGTTGTGTTTAAAATGGCGGATAAATGCGCGTAGCACTTGCCGCCGTAGGTTTTTTACGGTCGGATCAAAAAAGAGGGCGAGGTGCATGTGCGGACATGCGTCAGCATGTGGCTCTTTTGTCCAAACGCCAATAAAGCGTCGGCTTTTTTTTGCGATCATCGCGCGGACGCGTGCAAACTGCTTTTGCATCCATAACGATGCCTCATCCGGTATTGTGCCGTCCCATGCGTTTGATCCGTTTGCTGGGTTCGGGTGCATGTGTGGTGGGCAAGTGGCTGTTATAAAAAAGCCTTCCCAGTTATTTGTTTTTGCAAAATTACAGATGTACTGATTAAGCACATGGCGTTCAGCGATTCGGCCTTCCTCCGCTTTTTTGATCGCGGCATCGAGACTGAACATTGCGCTTTGGCTTTTTATATGCCGATTTGCCGCCCATGCCTCAGTCGCCGCGTCGATGTCTCGCCGGGCTTGTAGCGTGTGGTTTGTGCAATACTGCATACCGTTTTTACCAACAACGCCAAGCCAAAGCCCGGCCGCTTCGGCCGCCCGTCGGACGTGCCGGCGCAGTCGCCGGCGGATAAATTTGGGATCGAGTGCTCGCAGGGTTTGGCTGTGTGGCGTGTCGCCGGGTAAGTCGCCAAGTCGCAAGCCCAGGGCGCGGATTACAATGGTATCGGCTGGGATTGGTAGCAGCGTGGCGTGCACGTTGACTAACTGGCGGTTTTGCTTAACTTCGGCCAAGTATTTTTGTCTGTTGTTGTGCACGTATGCCCATACGTCTTCGTCGATGCCAAATGTATTTTTCGGTGCGGTAAAGTCCGGATTTATTAGCCGTGCTGCATAAATTTGGTTTATTTTTGCGTGTGTCGCCCTGTTTTCTGCCGCTTCGGTCTCGGCCAGCTGCTTGATCTCATTTTCGGTCAAAAAAGCAAGCGGATCGATCGGTGGGGCTTTTTTAAGCCGGTCGATCCTCTGTTGCTGCTCGGGCGTGATGTATTGCCATTGTTTCGCTGGCGGGGCGTTTGGATCGGGGCGTTGCCAGTTTGCCAAAAATTCGCGCAGTCGGTCCGGTCCTTCGGGTGGCGGTGGGGCAAGTAGTTGGGGCGCCACGCTCATGAGCTCTCCCCAACGGCCGACTTTACGATTTGCTCGATATAGTCAGGCGGCAGTAATAAAAAATCTTTGCCAATAGCATCAATGCTTTTTTGTAGCGCGCGCAAGCTGCGCCGGACGGCAACGTACTGATCCGCGTCAAGTAGGGATTCGTGATATTTATCAACAAGTTGCCGACAAATGTTGAGCGGCAGACAGTCAAAAATCTCGCCTAAAATGTCGCGGACCGCTGCTTCGGCCACGATATGCGGGCCGATGGGGTCGGGGACGCGCGGGAGATCGTCCGTGGCGATGGCTACGGTCGGCGGTAGATGCGCGTGGGTGTCCATAGCTCAGCTCCGGGTGGAAGGCTGAGCTTGCCGCGATCGATCGGTATTATTTTATGGCGACTGGCATTTTAATAAGCTATACTTATGATGTTGGTAAGTATAGCTGGGGCCTGTCGCGTGATGACCATATATCGCGGCAAGCCCTTTTTTATGCCTGTTTGTACTTATTTTTCTGGCGGTTGAGCCAGTCGTGGATGTCTTCCGCTCGCCACGCGGCGATGCCGGGCGAAGGGTGTACAGGCGGGGGAAAGCTACCGTCGGCGACGCGGCGGTAAATTGTGCTCCGGCTCATGCCGGTTTTTTGGGTGAGGTCACGGATTCGTAAAAGCATGCCGAAACTCCTTTGTTTAAAGGTTTTCGGTCTAGGCATCGGCATGCCTGGTTGGCTTCGAGCCGCCACGCTCGCATGATTAAGTTCCGTCTGGCTCCCGCGTCGGTCAGTCCTCGCGGGGGTGCGCGTCCCTGAGTGTCCTTCGCGGCGTAGACCGAATCTAGCCGCTCAACTACTCGCTTTTCTCAGGGGCTTTGTTGCCCAAGTAGGTGCTACACCAATATTTAATATAGCCGTCTCATTCGATGCCGCGCTATAAAAGATTCATAAAATTTTTTAATGATAAAGCGCGTTTATCATCAATTTTTTTGATGATTGTTCTAGGTTTGTGGTTTGTATTATGCTGCCCACAAATTTTGTTGATATTGATAAGCAAGCCTTATCTTTATTCCAATTACCATCAAAAACTTTTATGAATGGAATTAGCCTCTTCGTCCGATGGTATTTTTGTTGGTATCCGGATTCTTCAAAAAATATTTTTACCTTGCATGTCAGTGCTTTAGGTCGCGTATGTGATTGAGGCCCGAGGCACCAAACCCGCTTTCCGTGAACGGCTGACTCATGCTGTATCTATCGACTCAATCCATCATCAACGGCTCTACGATACTCCACACAATCGCCAGCCATGGCTGACTTCCTTCAGTCAGCTTTACACCAAAACTCCCGCCTTTCAACGAAACAGCCAATCGAGGTATGTTTCAGGGTCAATCTAGCGATATCTAAGGTGGAATCGATTGCAGACAAGCGCAATTCCTCGCTCTTTCGACCGCGGGTCGAGAGTTTCTTTTAGTGACCCTTTGGTTTGATGTTATAGGGTTCTTGTCAGATGAATCGATTCTTATCCCTCGCTAGAGTTTTCGGCCTAATGCTGATGGTTTTCAGCGTGACGTACGCGTTACCTATCCTGACCTCGTTAAGTTACCGTGACGGGATGGTTTCGTTGTTTATCGAAGACATGCTGCTCACTCTAGCCGCAGGCGGACTTTTATGGCTCACGACGAGAAAATTCCAGCGCGAATTGAAAGCCAAGGATGGGTTTTTGCTCGTGGTGCTCGCCTGGACGGGGATGGCGGCGTTCGCGACCTTTCCTCTGATGTCCTACCTCAAGGATTTGTCATTCACCGACGCCTATTTCGAAGCCATGTCCGGGCTCACAACGAGCGGCGCAACAATCCTGACTGGTTTGGATGAATTGCCTCCGGCCATCAACTTATGGCGACACGAACTTCAATGGCTGGGAGGCATGGGAATCATCGTTTTAGTTGTCGCAATTCTGCCGGTACTCGGTGTCGGCGGACGGCAGTTGTTTATGGCCGAGACCCCAGGCCCCATGAAGGAGAGCAAACTCACTCCTCGCATTACCGAGACAGCCAAAAACCTCTGGCTAGTTTATGCCGGCATTACCGTCATCTGTATCGGATCGCTCAAACTAGCTGGGATGAACTGGCTGGACGCAATCTGTCATGCCTTTTCCGCCATGGGGCTAGGCGGGTTTTCAACACACGATGCCAGCATAGGCTATTTCGATTCGCCGCAAATCGAGGGCGTCCTCACCATTTTCATGCTGCTCGCGGGAATCAATTTTGCCACGCACTTCCTGGCGATCCATAGCAGGACCTTTGCCCCTTACAAGCATGATATCGAGGTGGCGCCTTTTCTGATCCTGATTATCGCCAGCTGCGTGGGTGTCGCTTTCTATCTTTGGCAGCAGGGTACTTATGCTGACTATTGGACAGCCTTTCGACACACGAGCTTCAATCTGATCTCCGCAGCTACCGATTGTGGCTACGCCAGCGTCGACTTCAACCAATGGCCATTATTTGCGCCGCTATGGATGCTCTTCTTGAGCTCCGTCTCAGCCTGCACCGGCTCCACCGGTGGCGGCATCAAAATGATGAGAACCCTAATTCTGGTCAAGCAAAGTCAGCTGCAGATGCTCATACTGACGCATCCCACGACCGTGAACCCCCTCAAGCTTGGCAACATGGTCATTCCATCGAATATTATTCTCGCGGTACTCGGATTCATCTTCGTCTATTTCATGAGCGTCGTGATTCTGACCTTGTTGCTGGTCATCAGTGGCCTAGATTTCGTCTCGTCCTTTTCCGCCATCATTGCCTGCATCAACAACATGGGTCCCGGACTAAACCAGGTAGGGCCAGCCGGCAATTTCGCGGGGCTAACGGATTTCCAGACATGGACCTGTACCCTGGCCATGTTTCTCGGCCGCATTGAGGTTTTTACGGCGCTGATTTTGTTTACGCCGGCATACTGGAAAAAATAAGAAGATTCGTCGGCCAGTATCATTTAATACGCTGATAAACGCCGATCAACTCGGCCTGCGCCAAAACATGTCCTTGCATGGCTTTTTCGAGCTGGGCTTTCGTGGGCTTATGCAGTCCAGACAAAACGGTATCGAGTGCGTAAAGCTTATGGAAATACCGATGCCGCCCTACTGGCGGGCATGGCCCGCCATAGCCCGTCCGCTTCCAATCGTTGACTCCTTCGGCAGTGTCGGCGGGCAAAGACTGCGACGAAATTCCCTCCGATAAACCGCTCGAGCTTGTCGGAATGTTGTAGAGCACCCAGTGGACCCATGTCATCTTCGGCGCCTTCGGATCCGGTGCATCGGGATCGTCCACAATCAACACCAAGCTTTTCGCGCCCTCGGGAATCCCGGACCAGGACAACGGCGGCGACACGTCTTGACCGTCACAAGTGAAGCGCTGTGGCATATCGCCGTTATGCATAAATGCTGACGATTCGATCTTCATGGACATGCCCTGCCCTCCTTTAAACTCCTCTGAAATGACTGCATCACTGGCGATTAGCAGCGCACCACCCAGCAGCATCCACATCCAGCGATTAAACAAATTCATAATCCTTGACCTCCTTGTCAATCAATGAGAAATCAAAATCTAACCCCGGAGACGAACAGCCAGAACGTCGCACTCAGCATGGTGAATCACGCTGGCGGCCGTAGAACCGAGCAACAGACTGATGCCGTGCCTGCCATGCGATCCGATGACGATTAGATCTGCCTGCAACTCCTTGGCAATGCGGATAATCTCCACCTTGGGGCTTCCGATTTCAACCCAGCGATTGTCTTGAGGGATAGCCAAACGATCGGCGATCTCTGCCAAACGCTTCCGCGCCGCATCCATCATCTGATCTGTCAGATCGATGTCGAACGGCACAATTGGCCCATAAGACGAATCCATGACCGGCATATTTTCCACGACATGGATAATGCTAAGTCTGGCGTCGTACTTTTTCGCCAAATCCTGAGCCTGCTGGATCACCTGTTCCCCGTGCTCGGAAAAATCGGCTGCCAATAAAATCTGCCGGTACGTCATCACCAGTCTCCTATTCTCTGCTTGCGCTCACATGGTTTGACCAAACAGGACCATCATAACTTGATAGCTTACGACTACGTACCCGAAAGCCAACCCCAAGCCGAAAAAGAATGAAATGGCCAAAGCATGTCGCAAAATATGCCCAATTACAGCCAAGTGCCAAAGCATCAGAAGCGTCAGAAAAATGTAAACCCCTTTGGCTTCCGGTGTCACCAGCAGCCAGGCAAGGAGCGGAACAGCGGCTGTGCTGATCAAAGCATCACATGCGTATAAAGCAGTCGCCGTTTGTTGCAGGCGGGGAATCCCCTGGCTCAGATAGAGTGCCATATAAAGAAAGCCGAACAGCATTAAAGCTTCAACCACGGCCTCGACGACCGCTCCGCTCCAATCGCGTTCCAATCCGAGCAGCACGACACCTACGATCAAGTAGGCGAGAACCGCGAGCCCTAACAGCAAGCTCGACGCAGGAACATCCCGAGGTCCTTTCTTAAAAAAACAGATATCGAGAAACAACTTTATCAGCGGCATGTTTACACTTCGGCAGCAAATTCAAACTCGCTCAAGTTTCACCCAAGACCGATTCCAACACCTCACTTGCCTCCAACCAGGCGGACTCGGTTTCCACCAGTAGGCGGTCAATTTCAGCTTTTTCAAGGAGCAAAGACTGCAAGTCCGCCTTCGAGTCACTCTCGTACAGTGCCGGATCTGCCAGCCGCTCCTCGAGACGCCGCTTTTCGGACGTCAATTTCTCCAAAGAGGCTTCAGCCTGTTCCAGCGCCTGCTGAAAGGGTCTCAACGCACGCCGCCGCTCCGCATCCAGGCGTCGTTGATCTTTGCGGGACGGTGCCGCCTTGCTTTCGGCCGAAGCTTGCGATATCGCACGCCGATTGCTCAGCCACTGCCTGTAATCATCCAAGTCACCAGCGAATTTCTCAGCCTTTCCGTCGGCGACTAACCAGAAATCGTCGGCAGCCGTTCGGAGCAAATGGCGATCGTGAGAAACGAGCACCATCGCTCCCTGATAATCCTGCAAGGCCAGCGTAAGCGCGTCACGTGCGTTCAGATCGAGATGGTTGGTGGGCTCGTCCAGCAACAAAAGATTCGGCTTCTGATAAATCAAAAGAGCCAATGCAAGCCGGGCACGCTCGCCACCGGAAAACGGCGCGACTGCGGCCAATGCCTGGTCGCCGCAAAAACCAAAACCGGCAAGAAAATTGCGCAAATCCTTTTCTGCCGCATTTGGATCAAGTCGCTGCAAATGCTTAAGGGGACTTTCATCGACCCGCAACTGTTCGAGCTGGTGTTGTGCAAAATAACCGACCCTCAGGTCTTGCGCTTCCAAACGCTCTCCGCAGCTTGGGCTCAAAACACCGGCCAATAATTTGATCAGGGTGGATTTGCCTGCGCCATTTGTGCCTAAAAGGCCTATCCGCTCGCCCGGATTCAACGTCAGATTAACGCCGCTTAAGATAGGCGTCGAACCGTACCCCACGCCAGCCTCATCCAGCTTCAACAAAGGCGAAGGCAGCTTATCCGGCGGCAGAAAAGAAAATTTGAAAGGCGAGTCGACATGCGCCGCGGCAATCAATTCCAGCTTGCTCAACGCCTTGAGGCGGCTTTGCACCTGGCGTGCCTTGGTAGCTTGCGCACGAAATCGATCTACGAACGACTGAATACGCGCGACTTCGCGCTGCTGTCTTTCATAGGCCGCTTGTTGTTGCCCCAAGAGTTCCGCTCGTCTCGCCTCGAATGCCGAATAGTTTCCGGAATACAGCGTAACCTTTTGGTTCTCGATATGAAGCACATGATCGACGATATCATCAAGAAAATCCCGATCATGAGAAATCAAAAGCAGAGTACCGGCATATCGGGACAGCCACTCTTGAAGCCAAATCACGGCATCCAAGTCAAGGTGATTGGTCGGTTCGTCGAGAAGCAGCATATCCGACCGACACATCAGCGCTTGCGCGAGGTTGAGGCGCATTCGCCATCCGCCAGAAAACCGATTTACCGGCTTGGCCTCATCGCCCGGCGAAAACCCGAGACCGGACATCAGTTTGGCGGCGCGCGCCTTGGCTTCATAACCTCCGATCGCGTCTAGGCGAGAATGGAGCAGTGCCAGCTTCTCACCATCGCCGCTTTTCTCCGCGTCGTGAAGACCAGCCTGGATGAGACGCAATTCGCGATCACCGTCCATGACATAGTCCAAGGCGTTCTGATCGCTAGCCGGGGTTTCTTGGGCCACATGGGCGATATCCAAATTCGGCGGCATCGAAATTTCGCCGGCATCGACATGAATCTCGCCCAGAACCAGACGAAACAAACTGGATTTACCGGCTCCGTTCGCGCCAGTGATACCGACCTTCTCACCACTATGGATGGTGAAGGAAGCCTCGTCAAACAGAAGACGCTGGCCTCGCCTTAACGCGACCGATTTGAAATTAAGCATGCCAATGGGGTGCCAAGCCGGCACCGGTCATTAGCCGGAAAGGCAGCGCGGAATTAAGCAGCCTGCTCGATTCGCCGGTCGGCTTCTTTGACAAACTCATGGAGGTCCCCTTTTTTGACGGTAGCACGGGGGATGATCAGAGCCGTGTCAATGCCTACGAAAAGAAAGGCGTATTTTTTGGTCATCTCGACGCGAAGAATATCGGCCCATTTCATCCGAGACTCGCCGTTCCGGTTGACCTCTACCAAAACATGCGGCTCGGCCCGCAAGGTATATGTACCGAGGATGCAAGCTCTTTCTTCATCCGAGTACAGTTTCCGGATCTGTCTGCGCAGGCTTCCCTTGAAATAGAGGGGGGTCAAAATGCCCCATAATGCAGCGATCACACCGACGTAGATCGCGGAAAGCGTATCCTGATAGTAAAACCACAAGAACAGCGCGATGAGCGCCATGATACCGGGGAAGATCGCCTGGTGACGACGTAAGGTTTTCTGCCAACTCGCGGAGTTCTGCAATTGATGTTCGTTGAAGGCAACCAGATCCTGTTCGCGGACTTCGTATTCTATTTGGGTCATGCGTCTATCACAGAAATTGTCTAACACCCTGCGCCGCCGACGACGAACCGGCAGCACATCCCCGGAGCGCTAAAGGGTGACTAGTATACGTAATTCTGTTTCAATTTACTCACTTCGGTGGGCTTGTCTAATCCGAAGCGGGATTTGGTGCTGCACAACGGAGAACAAAAATGAAAGGCAATGTCGATGTTATCGCGCGCTTAAACCATTTGCTGATCGGCGAGCTGACTTCCATCGATCAGTATTTAATTCACTCCCGAATGTATAAGGATTGGGGATTTAACCGACTGTATGAACGCATTCATCACGAATTGCAGGAAGAACAATCCCATGCCGACCGATTGATCAACCGAATTCTATTCCTCGAAGGTGTGCCGGATCTCAGCAAGCGCAACGCACTGCAGATCGGTCAGGATGTTCCAGGCATGCTCAAGAATGACCTGACTTTAGAATACAAAGTAATCGACGAACTCAAAGAAGCGATGGCGTTTTGTGAAAGCGTCGGCGATTACGTTACGCGGGATATCCTTCTGACGCTTCTCAAGGACACAGAAGAGGACCACGCCTATTGGCTGGAGATTCAGCTCGGCCTCATCGAAAAAATCGGACTACAGAACTACCTGCAAACACAGATGTAATCTACACATCCAGCCTGTCCTATCACTCGCCCACCTATGGGCAAGACAGTTCAAATCAAATCTTATTTGATAATAATTATCAGTTGTACTAGTATTTAGATCAGGTTTTTTCATCTGGTCTTGTTATGTACATCTGTATCTGCAAGAAAGTCACCGACGGACAAATCCGAAAGGCCGTTCAGGAACAGGACGTGACAAGCATGCGCTGTCTGCGCTCCAAATTAGGTGCGTGCGATCAGTGCGGCAAGTGTGCGGTTCAGGCCAAACAGCTTATCCGCCAATGCTTGCACGAAAAAACGGTATCAGACCATAACCCGCGCAAGGCTGCATAAGCTTTATCCGCTCCGATAGCAGCGGGCCGCTTGAGCTTCAGAAGGCTAACGGTCGACCCCGTTAGAACGGAGTGTTCTTCGAAGTGAAAGGCAGAAGTACGGAAGGAGGACGTCCCTGTCCTTCACGACGAAATTTCTGAGATATATTAGAACGTTATGACCACGTCGGTGGAAAAGAGGAATTGATCGCTCTTCTTACCGGCAAAGCTTGCCGCTCCACCAGCATTGTCGTACGCGTCTGCCTTATCAGCCCAATCGTACCGAACGTTCGGACGCACCATCAGCCAATTCACCGGCTTCCAGTTCAAACCGGCCGTGAATGAATAATAACTTGATGCTGGAAGCGCCCCCAATGTCCGCGCAGGCGAAACTACGCGGAAGCCGTCGTCATCGCGGAACCATTCAGCGCGCAGCCCGACAGCAAGATCGTCTGAAATATCGTAGGTGAGGTATTGATTGATCCCATACCATTCTGCATCGGTCCCATTACTGCCAGACCGATCGGTCGCCCCGACGACGCTATTTGCCCATCCATGATCATGCTGGAAGGTGTAGTGTAGGCCGTCCATGATGTCGTGCTTTATCACTAAGCTGTACATGCTCCAATTGTTTGCGTCTTGCTCGGAAATCTCGCCGCTGGTGGCGCTAAATGCTACAGAACTGCCCTTGTCATCGCTGGCCCAAGTCACGCCACCGAGAAACGCCCAATTACCAAGACCTTTGTCCCAGGCACCATCCCAACCGGCGGTTTCGCTGCCGGTCACGCCCCCCGCCGTTATCGTCCAGTTCTGATCGATCGGATAGCTTAATAACACGCCTGTGTGGGTAAAGGGTTCTCCGAACTGCATCGTATAGGCATGCGAGTAGAAGAAATTATCCGGTGCCGTCACCACTTCGTTACCGATGATGGTGTAAAAATGCCCAATCTTCGCAGTGATGCCGTTACCGAAAGGCGCGAATATTTCAAAGTAGGCCTGTGGCAGCGCGATGTCATAGAAGCGCTCCTCGTTCATCAGACGGAGATCCCAATGTCCGCGGGGCGAACCGTAAGCCTGTGTAAATTGGGCGTCGGTGCCGAACATAAAGTCGAAGCGTCCGCCGAAATCCCAGGAATCGCCCTCTGTATTGACGGCACGCTGCAGATAAAAGTAAAGCTGATTCAGTTGAAATTCGGAGGCACGGTCATTGAACGTCACCGGCCCGTTAAATCTTCCGGCGGGCTCATTCGCGTTGTAAGTGATACCGGCGTTAATCCATCCACCAAATTGCAGCCCCAAGTTTTTCATGAATTGGGTATCGTTGACATCGGCGCCCATATAGCCGAGCAACCCGGTGGGCTCGCTCGCTTCCTCAGCCCCAACGGAGGCAGCGAAAACCGCTGCAAGAACGCCTAAAGCCACACGCCCCATTCGGATCTTGGATGAATTCTTATACATATCGCTTTTTCTCTTATGTTTTCTGGAACGATAGTCTTAAGGCAAAGTCCATACCAAGGCGAAAATAATGTGCCCTCAGTTACTTAAGTAACGCATCAGTAAAATGTTGCACCTGTTTGGTGCGCTTTTACGGCTAATTGCACCAAAACAACACTTTGTTGCAATTGACACAATCAGCCATCAAGATGACTTGAAGGCATCCGCAAAGCTAGCAACGGTGTATCAAGAAAGTCGATCAGAATTTTTCTGAAACGAGCTGCTCGGCACTAAACAACGGTTCAACTGGCAGGGAGTGCTTTTTGACCGTTCAGCGAATACACGAAATCATTCGCTCGGTTTATGGAACGCTCCATGGCTGTGATCAAGCCGGCAACCCCAACGGTCATCGCTGCCAATTCATGTTCCAGCGACGCAACCGCTTTTGCATTGAGGTTATGCTTCAAAAACAACACCTGATCTTGGAATACGCTCAGTACTGGCTCGATTTTGCCCTCGGCTCGACGCATCGCGGAAATCAGTTGTCCGTAATGCTGCTGAGTGAGCTTAAGCTTTTGCCGACTGCTGCTTCGAAGGCTGCGGTTGGTGTACAGCTCCAACTCATCCTCCCATTCTGCAAAAAGAGCCTCGGCCACGTCCTGCACCGCCGCAATCCGGTCTTTGACTGCTAGAGCCTTGGCTTTACTGTAATCGAACTCGACTTTAATCTGTCGATATAAGTCTTCGAGCTCGCCACCCTGAAAGTCCGTAAGTGCGCTGAACTTATCCAGCGCACTTTGAAATTGCTCCTTGGCTTCTTCCAAACTGTCCCGCGCATTCTCCACACGACTGACGAGGATGTCTCGCTTATGATGCCCCGTCGACTCCACGGCGCGAAAATAGACCTTTTGACATTTTGATATCAAATACCGGGTCAAAGGACCCAAGAGCTGACGACATACCGCGGCAAAACTAATTGGATTCGTATTGGAGGACTTATTCATAACGCACACTGCTTGTTTTTCGAGAAAAGCCAACGACAGCCATTTTAAAATCCGTATAAAACCGTTTGTAAGCTCATGGTGACAGCGTTATCATTTTTCACTTACAGAGGTCTTGAACAACTTTGCGTAAGATCCACGTCACGTTGCCGTAACGCAAACTCAATAAGCTTCGCAACGGAGTTTCATCATACAAAGGGAGATATTAAGTGAAAGCACTTAGCGAAAAGCATATGGTTGTTGTAACAGCCCTGGCGCTAGGTCTAATCATCTTCTGGCTAATCGCCTCTGATCCGCAAGCTACCACCGCCTCCACCTCATCACCTACGATAAATAACTCTCCTGATGTTGTCGCTACGGTCACGGCCGCACAGTCTTCCGACTGATTTTGTGAACCGCTTCGCCAAACGCTCGGTTCGGCGGTACCGACTTCGATAAGATTTTCTTCAAGAATGCCCCGGTATAGGAAGCCCTGTTTTCGGCAACCTGCTCGGGGGTACCTTCCGCCACAATCAGACCGCCGCCCTCGCCACCTTCCGGCCCCAAATCGATCAACCAATCGGCGGTCTTGATCACGTCCAGATTATGCTCGATGACGATCACCGTATTGCCGTGGTCCCGCAATTGGTGCAAAACGCTGAGAAGTTGCCGGATATCGTGAAAATGCAGTCCGGTCGTCGGCTCATCCAGAATGTAAAGCGTTTTGCCGGTATCGCGCTTCGATAACTCGCGGGCCAGTTTGACCCGCTGAGCTTCGCCGCCGGAAAGCGTCACCGCGTTCTGGCCCAAGCTGATGTAGCCCAACCCCACCTCCATCAGAGTATCGAGCTTTCGGGCAACGGCCGGAATCGCGGAAAAGAACTGACTGGCTTCTTCCACCGTCATTTCCAAGACTTCGTTTATCGTCTTGCCCTTGTAGCGGATTTCCAGCGTTTCTCGGTTATAGCGTTTTCCCTTGCAAACATCGCAATGGACGAAAATATCGGGCAGGAAGTGCATCTCCACCTTGATCACGCCGTCGCCGGCGCAAGCCTCGCATCGCCCGCCCTTGACGTTGAAACTGAACCGCCCCGGCGAATAGCCGCGTGACCGCGCCTCCGGGGTCGCCGCGAAGAGTTCCCGGATCGGCGTGAACAACCCGGTATAGGTCGCGGGGTTGGACCTCGGCGTGCGGCCGATAGGGCTTTGATCGATGTCCACCACCTTGTCGAAATGCTCCAGTCCGTCGATGCCGTCGCTCGATGCCGGCATCGCGGCGGCACCGTTGAGCTCGCGAGCCGCGAAGCGGAACAGCGTATCGTTGATCAGAGTGGATTTGCCGGACCCCGAAACGCCGGTCACACAGGTAAAAAGCCCCACGGGAAACGAAACGTCGATACCCTTCAGATTGTTGCCGCGGGCATTCCGAATCCGGAGCACGCGCTCCGGATCGGGCGGAATACGCCGCTCCGGCACGGCGATCTCGAGACGGTTGGAGAGATATTGGCCGGTGAGGGAATCGTCGTTTGCCATGATCGCTTCCGGCGTCCCCTCGGCCACGATTCGACCACCGTGAACCCCCGCCCCCGGCCCGATATCCACGACATGATCGGCAATCCGGATGGCGTCCTCGTCGTGCTCCACGACTATGACGGTATTGCCCAGGTCGCGCAAACGCAGCAGGGTATCGAGCAGCCGCTGGTTATCGCGCTGATGCAGGCCTATCGACGGTTCGTCCAGGACGTACATCACGCCCACCAAGCCGGCTCCGACCTGGCTCGCCAAGCGAATCCGCTGGGCCTCGCCGCCCGACAAGGTATCGGCGCTGCGCGCCAGGGTCAGGTAATCGAGCCCGACATTGACCAGAAACTGAAGGCGCGCGGAGATTTCCTTGACGATCTTGGCCGCCACTTCACCCCGCCGCCCGGTGAGCGTCAGTTCGCCGAAAAATTCGAGTACGCGCCTGATTGGTAAGGCGGTAAGCTCCGGCAGAGAGGAATCGGCTACGAACACATGTCTCGCCGCACGGTTCAGGCGGGTCCCCTCGCATTCAGGGCAAGGCTTGCTGGAAAGATACTTGGACAGTTCTTCTCGTACCATCATCGAATCGGTTTCGCGATAGCGCCGCTCCATGTTCGGAATGATCCCCTCGAAAGCATGCCGATGGACCAGCGTATCGCCGCGCGCGGTCAGAACCTTGAATGGAATCGTTTCGGTTCCGCTGCCGTACAGAACGATATCCTGAACCGATTTCGACAGTTGACCGAATGGCTGTTCCGGATCGAAACCGTAGTGCTCGGCCAGCGACTGGACCAAATGGTAGTAATAGGCGTTTCGACGGTCCCAGCCCCGCACGGCGCCGCCCGCCAGACTCAACTGCGGATTCTGGACGACCAGGTGAGGATCGAAGAACTGTTTGACGCCCAGCCCGTCGCAGCTCGGGCATGCTCCCTTCGGATTGTTGAAGGAAAAGATCCGCGGCTCCAGTTCGCTCAGGGAGTAGCCGCAATGCGGGCAGGCATATTTGTCCGAATAGACCAATTCGGTTTCCGAATCGTCCATGGACACTACCAATGCGATGCCCTCGGCCAGCCGTAGCGCCGTCTCGAACGATTCCGCGAGGCGCACGGCCAGGTCCGGCCTCACCTTGAACCGGTCGACCACCACTTCGACGCTGTGCTTTCGGCGAAGGTCGAGCTTGGGGGGCTCGTCCAGCTCGTAAATCTCGCCGTCAATGCGGGCGCGGATGAAGCCTTGGCTGCGCAAGTCCTCCAGCACCTGAGCGTGCTCTCCCTTGCGCTCGCTGACCACCGGGGCGAGCAGCATCCAGCGGCTGTCCTCCGGCTGACTGAGAACGTGGTCCACCATTTGGCTGACGGTCTGCGCCTCCAGCGAGATGCCGTGCTCCGGACACCGGGGCATGCCGGCGCGGGCGTAGAGGAGCCGGAGATAATCGTAAATTTCGGTGATGGTGCCGACGGTCGAACGGGGATTGTGCGAAGTCGACTTCTGCTCGATGGAAATGGCCGGCGACAAGCCCTCGATATGGTCGACGTCGGGCTTTTCCATCACCGACAGAAACTGCCGCGCGTAAGCGGAAAGAGACTCCACATAGCGTCGCTGCCCTTCGGCGTAAATGGTGTCGAACGCTAGCGACGACTTGCCGGAACCGGACAATCCCGTGATGACGATCAGCTTGTCGCGGGGCAGGTCTAGGTCGATGTTTTTGAGGTTGTGGGTGCGGGCTCCACGGATCTGAATCGTGTCCATGCAAAATTCAAGCGCAAAACAGAACCTGTTACTATAGGCCGATTCCCGCCACTCGCAAAGGAGCATATTGCTTGAATCCGACCTTGCAACTCGACACTCCGATGACCCGAGCCGAGGTGCGCGCCAGCTTGTCTCTGGCCGCCATTTACATGTTGAGAATGCTGGGCATGTTCCTGATCCTGCCGGTTCTCTCGGTATTCGCCCGCGAGCTTCCGGACGCTTCGCCGCAATTGGTCGGATTCGCCATCAGCGCTTACGGCTTGACCCAAGCGATCTTTCAGATTCCCTTCGGCCTCTGGTCCGACCGCTATGGGCGGAAACGCCTGATCGTGCTCGGCTTGCTGCTCTTTGCCGCCGGCAGCGCGCTCGCCGCCCTGTCCGATTCGATCTACGGCATCATTGCCGGCCGGGCTCTACAGGGGGCCGGCGCTGTCGCCGGGGTCATCATGGCCTTGGCCGCCGATCTTACCCGCGAAGAACACCGCACCAAAGCGATGGCCTTGATCGGCATCAGCATCGGGATGTCCTTCGCGCTATCTATGGTGATCGGCCCGGTCCTCTCCGGCTGGGTAGGGCTTCACGGTCTTTTCTGGATTATCACGGCATTGGCTCTGCTCGGTATCGTGGTGCTGTACAGCGTTGTGCCGACGCCGGCCGTGAGCCGTTTTCACCGGGATACGGAAGTGCGTCCGGCATCTTTGAAGACAGTCCTGGCAAATCGCGAACTTCTGCGGTTAGACCTAGGCATCTTCTGTCTACATCTCGTCTTGACCGCTACTTTCGTAGTTCTTCCGCTGATTTTGCGCGATTCGCTACAGCTGGAAACGGCCAACCACTGGCACATCTATTTGCCCGTCTTTGGACTTGCCCTTGCCAGCATGGTTCCTTTCGTGATTCTCGCGGAGAAGAAACGCAAGATGAAAGCGGTATTCGTCTCTTTCATCGCGTTAATCGTCCTTTCGGACGTAGGGTTTACTTGGCTTCAACACGATTTCTGGATCATATCCGGGCTTCTTTACCTGTTCTTCACCGGCTTTAATCTTTTGGAAGCCACCCTCCCTTCGTTGGTGTCGAAGACCGCTCCTCTCGACCTCAAGGGTACTGCCATGGGCGTTTATTCCACGGCTCAATTTTTGGGCGCCTTCGTGGGCGGAGCTGGTGGCGGCTGGATTTACGGCCGCTACGGAATACCTTATGTGTTCCTGTTCTGCGCCGCCGTCGCTCTGCTATGGTTTATATTTGCCATCGGTATGAAAGCTCCCCGAGGTTTGAGCAGCCTCCTGGTTAACGTGAACGGATTGAGTCATGACCAAGCTTCCAGTTTGTCCAGACGATTGCTTCAAGTGCCGGGAGTTGCCGAAGCCGTAGTCCTGGCCGAAGACGGCGTGGCTTACCTGAAAATCGACAAAGAGAAGCTGGATCGCATGGCGCTGAGCGGATTGTTGCAGGAAGTCGCCGCATGAGCATGCCAAGGCTTCCGACAGTCTTTCGAAATCTAACGAAACCTGTAATTTTTACTTAAAAATTAAGAACTTCAGCCATAGCGGCAAGTCTAATATCTGTTTAAATTCTCAACCGTATCATCGATCGGAGATACCTTAATATGGCCACTCGCGGCGTCAACAAAGTCATACTCATCGGCAACCTAGGTTCCGATCCGGAAGTGCGTTACATGCCCAACGGAGGCGCGGTTACCAGTCTACGGCTCGCCACGAGCGAAACATGGAAAGACCAGCAGACCGGCCAACAACAGGAACGCACCGAATGGCACCAGGTCGTGTGCTACCGAAAGCTGGCCGAGATCGCCGGAGAATATTTGAAGAAAGGCAGCAAAGTATACATCGAGGGCAGTCTGCGCACGCGCAAATGGCAGGACAAGAACGGCCAAGACCGCTATACCACCGAAATCATCGCCGATCAGATGCAGATGCTGGACCGCGCCGGTGGTCCTTCGGCCGGCTCGGGCGGGCGCGGAGAATCCGATCGTTATGCGCCGCCATCTTCGGGATCTTCGAAGCAAGCCCCGCAGCCGGAGCCCGGATTCGGCGGCATGGACGACTTCGACGACGATATTCCGTTCTAAAGAAACTTCGCCCATCCCGAAGAAGCCCTCAAGCTTTTGTTTTCTAAATAAAGTTGGACAGAAAACCACGACGCGCGCGCCATCTTATTAATCAGGCCCGTAAATACCCTCCTGGTATTTCGGGCCGCCGCCCAAGCCGGTACACGCCCGGCCTGGGCTCACGCGGATTGTCGCCGCGCCGGGGCATCCCTGCCCCGGATTAACCCGGCCTATATTTATAGGCCGGGTTAATAAAGCAACTTTCGGCTTCATTTCCGGGTCCAACGCAGGTACCCGGTCGGTTATGAGACGATCCATATCCGCAAGTCGACCGGCTTATCTCTTGCCGTTTTTCCGAAGCCGGTAAAACGCCAACAAACCACTCAGCGCTGCGGCGGAAGAATCGAGCCTGTAGTTGATTTTTCTAAATGCCGGCGGTGTTCGAAGGGATTAAGTTGCAGCAAAACCGCCCTTCGGTCGGCAGCGAAACAACCCTGATACAGCTGGAGGTCAGCGATGGCAACAACGGAAGACATCACCAAAGATCTGAAGCAGGACTTGGCCACCCTCAAAGCCGACATGGGCAACTTGATGGCTGCGATGAAGGATTTGGGCGTCGAGCAAGGACGAACCGCTTACGCAAGAGCTCGGGAGGTCGGTGAACGCGCTCGCGGCCACGCGATGGCGGCCCAGGAAAGCGTAGAGCAATATGTAGAGTCACGCCCCTTGGCCAGTCTCTTAGTGGCCTTCGGCACAGGCTTCGCAATCGGCACGTTGCTTGGTACCCGTCGCTAACGGCGGGCCGCTGCCGTGATGCGATCATTCACAGACATCGTCGCTGCGGAAAAAGCAAAGCTTTGGCAGGGGCTGAGCCGATCGGCGGTACTGCTCTCCCTGGCAATTTTCGCCACATTGGCCGCATTCGGCGGCTTGGTTTTCGCGCTGCTTGGCGTCTATTTATCGCTGGAGGCGATGCTGGAGCCTTGGGTCGCCGGAGTAATCGTCGGCGTCGCCATGATCGTGATCGCTTTCATCGCGTTATGGGTTATTGCGCGATCTTTTACCAAACAGGGCAGAGCGGCGCCGTTGCCGCCGTCGTCGTCGAGAGCCTCCCTTGCGGCCGCGCCCCAGCCTCCCTCCGCCATTCCCGACACACTGCGCGCTACCGTAACTGATGCGCTCGGTGCAGCCAATATTCGAACCAGCGATATCGCGATCGCGGCCTTGGTTGCGGGGCTGGTTCTTGGCGCCAGCCCGCATCTAAGGCAACGCTTATTTCGTAGTATTACGAGAGACTGAACCAATCCGCCCGCCGACACTGTCTGCGGCAGGCGGATTACTCAGACTGCCAAGCACTCAGATTTGCGCTACATGCTTGAGAGCGGGGATGTTAGTTTCGTATCTCTTCGCCGGCTTGCATTTTATGGCGCGAAGCATGCGTGAGCGCTTGAATTCCGCCAGAACTCGGCTGACGCTTTCAACCGTAACGCCGAGAATCGCAGCCATTTCCTCGCAGGTCAGCAGAGTTACCGCAGTCGATGTCGATGTATCGTTTTGAATGGCCGCGAGGAAGTTCACCAACCGGGCGACGCGCGCCTTTATCGATCCGGTGGAAAAGTCGGTAATCCAGATGTCGGCACTCTTCAGATGCTGGTACCAGCACTCGATGAGCCGACAATACAAATAAGGATTATCTTTCTTGAGCTGGGCAATCGTTCGCAACGGCGCACAAATCACTTCCACCTGATCGACCGCCACCGCCGTATGTTGATACGTCGGTTCGATCAATCCCCCGAGACCGAGAAATGCACATTTGGCATGAAGCCGAACGATACGGGCCCTCCCGTCGGGCGAATAGCTGATAAGCTTCACTAAGCCCTGCACAATCGCCGCCACGGTATCGGCCGGATCGCCTTCTCTGAAAATGATTTGTTTGGCGGCGAACGATTTTCGCTTGCCTCCTCGAAAAACCGTTTCCAAACCCGCCATGTCAAGGCCTGCCAATGCATCGCCGGTGTCCTCCTCAAACACCCGAGCCGCGGGATGCCGCGCGATAGGAGAAATGCTGCCCTTTCCTAAATTAGCCATGTGCCACCTCGTCGTCCTGATTGAAATCACACCTCGCAAGCCAACTCCTTGGAAGCTCGCCTATCGGAGAGATCCGCGGTTTGCGAGGTAGCCGACCATTCCTGGTCTATGCGCGAAACGGAACCGAGTTGATCCGCGCTGAGCTAGCAAATCTCAGATTAACAAATTTGCGGATCAAACTCATCCGGTAGACCACAGACTGAAAGCCGATGTTCTATATACCCCCAGTACGTTCAGGCACCATTTCCCTCCGAACCGGGAGGCAAATTGGCTGGATGCTGAACTTAATGCGTTGGGGCCGTGTCTGCGAAGTAGAGATCCGTGGATCGTGGATTCCGCATATATGGCCATAGAGGACTTGAGAGACTCGTCCGAACAACTCGAAAATCTTGCCAGCGGCATTCGCCTGTGTGTCGCATGCCGGCTTCACGAGAGCCGCCGACACGCAGTCCCAGGCGAAGGACCGGTAAATGCCGAAATCATGGTGTTGGGCGAAGGCCCGGGCGGCAAAGAGGATGCGGCTGGCCGGCCGTTTGTCGGCCCCGCAGGCCGGTATCTCGACACGCTCCTTCGAGGTCAGGGCATCGCCCGCGACAGGCTGTTCATTACCAACTGCGTCAAGTGCCGTCCGCCGAACAACCGCACGCCCCGGCGCGACGAGCTGAAAACCTGCACGAATTTGTGGCTGGAGCGTCAACTCGAGCTGATCTCGCCCACGGTCATCGTGCTGCTTGGCCAAGTCGCCGCACGTCAGATGCTGGGCGATACCGCGACCGTTTCCGACTTGCATGGAACCACGCAGCCGCGCAACGGACGAAGCTTTTTCGTCACTTATCATCCTGCCGCCGCCTTGCGTTTCGATTGGATCGCCGCCACCCTCCGGGAGGATTTCGAGACGCTGGGCAAGTTGCTCGCGCGCTCCACCGATTCATCTCAGTAGCTTTTCAGGCAAGGGTTTCACGGTCGTCGGAGCGCGTCGAGGCGGCCCGACCACGAAACTTCAACGACGCGGAAAAAGGTGGCCTCCTTCCCTGCCCCATATAGGACGCGGCGCCTGCGATACCTTCGTCACGACCCTGCCGGGCTGAATCCGGAATTCGGCATCCGCGCACATTCCTGTTGCCGCTCGGTCCAAAAATCATTATCAATGCCCTTTGCAGCAAACAGCCTCCTGGATCAAACGTCATGAAAAGCTGGCCTTGGGTATCGATTGACCAGTCTTCGCTACGGAACCGGTTCGCCTACGTAAAAGCTTTGATCAAGAGGCTTATCAGAGACATACAGGAAGGCGGCCTGGACTACCGTGCCATGAGTCTCGTCTATACGACCCTGCTGTCGTTGGCTCCACTCCTGGCGGTCAGCTTTTCGGTGCTCAAGGCATTCGGCGTGCATAACCAAATGGAACCGCTCTTATTAGAGCTGGTGGCGCCGCTGGGCCAGCAAGGCACGGAAATCGTCAACCGCATTATTGGGTTCGTCAGCAACATAAGGGTCGGCGTATTGGGTTTCATCGGCTTCGCCATGCTGTTTTACATCGTTCTGTCCTTGCTCCAAAAAATCGAGGAGTCGTTCAACTATGTGTGGAGAGCCAAGAAATCACGCAGTTTTCAAAGGCGCTTCAGCGATTATCTCAGCGTTCTTCTCGTGGGGCCGGTGCTGGTTTTTTCGGCTCTCGGCCTCATGGCGTCCATGGCCAGCACCGAAGTCGTGCAGATGATCATCAGCCAGGAGCCTTTCGGGACCTTGTATTACCTGCTGGGACTGTTTCTTCCGTACCTCCTAATCATCGGCGCCTTTACCTTTGCGTATCGATTTCTTCCGAACACCCACGTGAACTTCCGGTCGGCTCTGGTCGGAGGCATCGTGGCGGGCCTCGGCTGGCGGGCGGCGGGCTGGCTGTTCGCCGAATTCGTGGTCAACTCGGCCCACTACGCGGCCATTTACTCCAGCTTCGCGATTCTCATCGTATTCATGATCTGGATTTATGTGAGCTGGCTCATTTTGCTGGTCGGCGCTCAGGTTTCGTATTATCACCAGCATCCGCGCTATCTCTACCTGCCTGAGCGCGACGTCAAACTCAGCTATCAGCTCTTCGAACGCCTCGGTTTCTTGGTCATGTACCTGATCGCGGAACACTTTCATCAGGGAAAAAAGCCGTGGACGACCGACGCCCTAAGCCAGCACCTCGGTCTCCCTGATCTCATGATCGAGAAAATCTTGGACGCGTTGAAGGAACGGAATTTGATTCTGGTCGCGGTCGAAGGCGATCAAGGATTTGTTCCCGCCCGTGATTTGTCGGCCATCACGGTATCCGAAATTCTGGAAGCGATACGAACGTCGCCGGCTGAAACGTCGTCCATCGACAAGAACACTCTCTCGGTCCCCGCCGTGGATCATCTATTGGAAAGACTGCACACGTGCGGCGCACAAGCCACCGAGGGGCTTTCTTTGAAGGATTTGGTAGATGCTTGAACTCACGGCAGCCTAATACCGGAATCCAGTTGGGCTACAAGACGCCCCCCCTTGCCGCCTGCTTGCTGCCGTTCTGGCATACTAAAACCCGAGCCCGTCGATTACTATCGCGTAGGTATCCACCATGTGCCAGCTCTTGGGAATGAACTGCAATGTTCCGACCGACATCTGTTTCTCGTTCGAGGGATTTCACGTACGCGGCGGATTGACCGATCACCACCGCGACGGCTGGGGCATCGCCTTTTTCGAAGGCCGCGGTTGCCACTTATTCGTCGACTCCAAAGCGACAGTCGAATCGCCGATAGCCGATCTGGTGCGCCATTACCCGATCCATTCGACCAACGTCATCGCCCATATTCGGAAGGCCACCAAAGGCCGAATTGCCCTTGAGAACAGCCATCCTTTCCGAAGAGAACTGTGGGGCCGTTACTGGATCTTCGCCCATAACGGCACCTTGGAACATTTCGATCCGCCGCGCCCCGATGACGTCTTTCAGCCGGTCGGCGATACCGACAGCGAAAGAGCCTTCTGCTATCTGTTGAATGCGTTGCGTCGGGCGTTCCCACATGGTTCCCCGAGCCGAGAACAGGTCTATGGCGTGGTCGAGCGTATCACTGCCGAGATCGCGGAACACGGCGATTTCAATTATCTTCTTTCCGACGGCGATTCCCTCTTCGCGCACTGTTCCACGAATCTGCACTTCATCACGCGCAAAGCGCCGTTCGGCTGCGCCCACCTGGTCGATCAGGACATCACGGTAGACTTCAGCGAACTCACGACACCGAACGACAAAGTGACTGTCATCGCCACTCTCCCGCTTACCGACAACGAAATCTGGACCAAACTGCGCCGCGGCCAGTTGGTTCTATTTCACGACGGGGAGCCGTTAAATGTCGCCTAAAGGCAAAACGATCACAAGAGCGCTTTAGCGACCCGCGCCACACCGAATACCGAGGCCGAGGGCAGCCAAATCCAGCGCATCTCGCTTTTAAGCACAAGCCATCCCCGGGCCGAAAAGAAGGCGTAGATTCCTATGGACGGCACGGCGAGCGGCCGCCAGGCGAAGAAGTAACGTTTGTTCGAGAACGGCGCGAAAAGTGCGACGCCCAGACCGCCGTCGGTAAGGGCGTCGATGACGGGATGGGATAAGCTCGAAAGAAACAGGAATACGAAAACCGGCCAAGATTTGTGTTCACCGGGCAGAACGGCCATCGATAACGCTCCGAGGCATAGTGCGAAGGAGATGGAGTGAGTCATGCCGCGGTGTCCCCACGGATCGCCGTAGCGCACCCCGAATGCAAAACCGACTACATCCAGATCCGGAATCATCGAGCAGGCGACACCCAATAGCACAACCTCAGGCGATAGAATGCCATCCGGAAAACAGGCGCTCAGCGCGATCGGAACCGCCGCGTGAGAGACGATGGTAGACATAGCCCGGCTCCGAAAACCAAAACCTCATCAATACGTCGATAAGACAGCTGAACCGCCGGACAGCGTTCCCGGCGGGATCATACTGAATTTCAAGTCAAGCCATTCGTGGTAGGCTTCGCTACAGGAACATTCTTCGGAGAGCCTGGATGCAATGGATCGGCGCCGAACAAATAAACGACGGGCTCGATTATCCGTCTCTAGTGTCCTGGCTTGAAATGGCCCACGGCAGCGAGATCGATGCGATGGACGATCTGCTGCTGAGCCGATCGCATACGGACGGGCAACCGCAGCACTTTCTCGTACGGGCCGCCTGGCAAAGCAAACTCGGCGTCGGGGCGAAGCTGGTGACGGTCTTCCCGGACAATCAAACCCGTGGACTCCCCTCGGTACAGGGGTTTTACGTTCTGTTCGGCACCGAGGACGGTCGACCCTTGGCGTGTCTCGACGGCACCGCTCTCACCTTGTGGAAAACGGCCGCCGATTCCGCACTGGGCGCGAAGCACCTGGCCCGCGAGGATGCCAAGAAGCTGCTCATGGTCGGCGCCGGCGCCATGGCGCCTCATCTGATTCAAGCGCATCTGGCCGTCCGCCCCTCGATCGAGTCGGTATGGATCTGGAACCGCACGCCGCGCCGTGCGGTAAGATTAGCGGATTCCCTGGCTGGCCTACGGACTTCGATACACCCCACGACGGACCTGGAACAAGCGGTACGCGACGCCGATATCGTCTCCTGCGCGACCATGGCCACCGCTCCGCTCATCCGGGGCGAATGGCTCAAGCCCGGAACCCACCTGGACTTGGTCGGCGCGTTCACTCCGGATATGCGGGAGGCGGACGACACTGCCATCCGGCGAGCCAAGATATTCGTCGACTCCCGCGAGACCACTGTCGCCCATATCGGCGAACTCTGCATCCCCATCCGGGACGGCTTGATATCCGTGACGGATATCTTGGCCGATCACTTCGAGCTATGCCGCGGCATCCATCCCGGCAGACTGTCTCCCGCCGACATCACCCTATTCAAAAACGGCGGCGGCGGCCATCTGGATTTAATGACGGCGCGCTTCATCCTCGATCGCGCTGATCGCAAGAATCCCTGACGCACTTGAGTCCTGCCTCCATCTTTAATGGAGAATCAACAGCCTCGGCTGGAGGACAAGCACTATCCGGTTGCACGACTTGATAGGCATCCTCAGGCGGCACACCGCAATCCGGCCGTACCCGCAGTCGATGTCCTGCACTTCCCGTCACTAAGAACTCTTCGAAGACGCTCGCTGCCCGTTCGCCAGGCCAGCCGGTCATGCGCGAGCGGGAGTCGTGCGCGATGCTTAGGAAGCTTCATGGGGCCTCGATGAAATCATACACGATGACCTTGTCCACCAAGGGTTTCATTCTTTCGTTAATCACCTTATCGTGGTCCGGATGTCGCGAGTATTCGTCGAGCGCCTGTGCATTCTCGAACGTGGCCACGATAGCCACATCGTACGAGCTGTCGACAACGTCCCGCTTGCCGGGCAGAGCGGCTCCCACATGGTAGCTCGACACCATCGGCAGCTTCGAAAGCGATTTGGTCGCGTCGATGTACTGCTGGCGTGCCGCTGAGCTCCCATGATCCTTGAGCCAGACGATCACGACATGATGTATGCGTCCTGCGGTCGACGGCACGACCTCGGCCGAACTGGCGGCGGTAAATGTCAGAGCACACACTAAGAGGGTGAAGACTGTCATTCGTTTCATGCGATTCCCCATCCTTTTCAATTGAGGTCGGGCAGGACCGGCTGCTCAACGCAGAGTCCTGCAGATTTGCACGGCAAGAGTATCAAGACCGATGTTCCGAAGGGCGCGTTGCCGAACATCGCAGCGATAGTAGCATGGTCCCTGATCGGCATCACGATCGCCACGGCGTCGATGATGAGCGCGGCAACCGTCGCCGCTGAGCAGGCCCGCACAGGGTATCATCGAGGAATAAGGCCCGAGAGCGATGTTGAACGTGCGTTTGCGAAGCATAAGACTGGCATTCAAGACCTTCCCCGAGCGCCGGACTTGGCGCGGATGCCTTGGGTTATTCGGCATTTACGCGCTGTGCGCTCTGCTGATCGGATGGGCGACGGGATTTTGTCGTTTGGAGTTGATGAAGGCATCCGCCTGGGTAATCGCCTCGACGCCCGTCGTTTTGCTCGTGACGCCGAGTCTTGTAGAGGAAGTCTTATATCGTGCCGTCTTACTGCCGCATCCGGTTGAAGCGGCTTCTCCGAGAACAAAACTCGTTTGGTCCTCGGTCAGTCTCGTTGCCTTTGTGGCTTCCCATCCAGTCAATGGTTTGGTGTCACGAAGAGCGGTGTTTCTCGACCCGGTTTTTTTGGTGCTGGCGACACTGCTCGGCATCGTATGCACCCTCACCTACCTGAGATCGGGATCGATTTGGGTACCGATGCTGTTTCATTGGCTTACGGTGGTCGTGTGGATCATGTTTCTGGGCGGTTGGCAGAAGCTGATGATCACGGGAGTTTGGGTGTAACGGAACCGTTATGGAACGCGTTCTGACCGATCTCAGATTCCCCGAATATTGCACGAGAACCGCGCGATGAAGCCACCGGCCATACAAAGGCCCAAGCGCGATTTCGGCGTCAATCGCCGGATATCGGAATCTCTCGATGGCCCGGTTTGCCGCCTCGGGCCGAGACCGCCGCTCGGGCGAGATAATCCTCCCACTTCCGCGCCGTCAACTGCTGAAACATCGGCACGACGGGGTTGAGCTCGATGGGAGGTGCGTCCCAATGCTGCTCATAGCCCTGTTGCTCCGCTTCCAGGGCAATTCCGTCCTCCAGCAGTATGGGCTTGAACACCAGAGGTTTGGCGACGTTCAGCACCATCTGGGTCAGCCACTTCGGCGTTTTCACGGAAAGCAGCGGAATCTTGACGCTATCGAAATAGAACAGGAAAAACACGCGGGTGGTCCGTTCGTCGATAGGCAGCAGGAACGACCAGTTCTTAATGCTGTCGCCGGTGTTAGTCCATTGGTAGGGATACTCGTAACACAGTTCGATGGAACGGGTGTTGACCCGGTTACGATCGACGAAAATTCCTGAAAACCGCCCAGCGGCCATGTAGGCGTCGTAGGTCAGGTAAACCCGGTCCTCGTCGGCTTCGTGATGGGTGAGCTTGGCGTCGACGAAGGGACGGTATTTCCGATGCAGGAACGCGTGGGCGAAGTCGCAGATATTGTCGATCACCATGGAATGGTGGGTACGCCAGATAAAATCCACGGCAAAATTGGCCCATGGATGGTCTCCGGTAAGCTCCGGAATTTCGGGAATCCTTCGCTCTCCGGCCAGGGCCGGATCGCCCGGAAACAGCCAGATCAGGCCATAGCGGACGCGCACCGGGTAGGTGCGCAACCGGTTCTTGATGAGCGGCCTGCCGAAGCTGTCATGGGAATAATCGATCAGCCAGCCGTCCCGGTTGAACATCCAGCCGTGATAGGCGCAGCGCAGATGGCAGCCATCCACAACGCCGTGAGTGAGCTTGAGCTGGCGGTGCGGACAGCGGTTCTGCACGGCCGCGAGCCCGCCGTCCTTGCCCCGGAACAGGGCAATCGAGCTCTTCCAGAACACGACCTCCTTCACCTCCCCTTTCTTGACCGCGCTGTCGTATTCCACCGCGTACCAGCGGTCCGGATCGAGGCCGGCGGCACGGGCCTTTTGCCGGGAGTTTTTGGCTTCCGCGAAATCAGGCGGCGATTGCCGGGATGTGTCTTGCGCATTCCTCATCGTCAGTACTCTCCATATGACCAAGGGTGGATAACGGGGACCAATAGCCGTTTCACTTCGGCGGGGTGATGACACCGCGGCGCACGAAATCCTCGTAGGCTTCCCGAATCGCTTCGGCCAGGCTGGTGGGCCGATAGCCCAATTCCTGTCCGGCCTTCTCGTGATCCGCCCGGCGCCGCATCGAGAGCAGGCGCACCGCGGCAGGCGTGAATCGCCGAGGCGAGTTGGGAAAGATCCGAAACCAGGTCTTGTCGGCCACTTCCGCCAGCGCGGCCATGACGGGTGCGGGCAAGCGCAGCCCAGGGGACGGTTGCCCGGTCACCTGCCCGTAGAGAGCCATCAGGTCGTCCACGCTGGCGTAAGCGGTGCTGATGATGTACTTCTGCCCGGAACGGCCTTTCCGCATGGCGAGCACATGGCCCTCGGCGATATCGCGGGTGGAGACGAATTCGAAGCCGCCGGGGATATAGGCCTTGAGCCGGCCATGGGCGTAGTCGATGAGCACGCGTCCCATGCGCGACGGCTTGTAATCATGCGGACCGACGATGGCGCAGGAGGTGGCGACGACCACGCTGAGGCCGTCCGCGTGGGCGCGCAAGGCTTCGTGTTCCGCCAGATGCTTGGTGAAACCGTAGGGCAGATGGCGATCGAAGGGATAGAACGGCATGCCTTCGTGGCTGGGGCGGTCCGGTTCGTACCCGGTGGCGCTGAGCGATCCGGAGACCACGACCTTGTCGACGCTGTGGCGGACGGCGGCTTGCAGAATGTGCCGCGTGCCCAGGACGTTGGTATCGAAGACTTCCCGCTTATGGGCACCATTCCCGGCTATGGTCGAGACCAGCGCCGCGCAGTGATAGACGCGGGAACAGCCGCGCACAGCCGCGTCGACCGCCTCGGAATCCCGCAAATCGCCATAGGCTCGGTCGACGTCGAGTCCCGCCAAGGCCCCGTTGTCGCGGCCCTGTCGAATCAGGACACGGACTTCGTCTCCGTCGGCCAGCAGGCGGCGTACGAGATTGGCGCCGAGATGGCCGGTCGCTCCGGTGACTAGCACTTTTCCCGAGTTCACGTTGGTTCCCTTCTCTGTGGTGTCGAGACCGGATGGTAACACGCTTCTATCCAAGGAAGCGTCTTGCACCTATACGGGGACATGGAGTTCCGATTTACCTCGGTCCGGAGTCCATCGATGGCCCCCATAGCGGAAATTTGCTGATTTTGCCCTTCACGAAGTGGCTCGTCGGTTCCGTTACTGTAACCGGGGCGAGCGTCTCGTCCGCGATACGCCACGGACAGATATTTCAGGATTCGAAACACCCAAACCCGGAACGTCCCAGATTCGGGTGAACCCGTGCGACGGCAAGTTGTCGTTAGAAATTAGATCGGGTCGAAAATTCACCTCCGCCCAAGATGAGTGACTTCGGTTCTAAAAAGGAAAAATGACCAGCCTCCGTTCAGGAGAACGCCATGCGCCATAGATTTCCCCCCACCACGTTCGTTGTCGCCTTGTTTCTAACGTTATCTGCCTTTTCTCCCACTGGAGTCTCTGCGCCCGACAAATCGAATCACGAGGTTTGGATGATCGACCAATCGGGTTTCCCGCCTAGCACCATTCCAGATGACGACATCGGCGGCAAGCTGTACATATTCGATGGCAGAAAGTTGTCCCGGAATGAAGCGTCCAAGGCAAAACCGGAGGTCTTCGAACTAGCGAAATTGGCACAGCGGCTGGACGACACGGCAACACCGCGTCGACCGCACTACATCACCTTCAATGCGTCCCACACGCATGCCATCATCTCGTTTGTGGCCACCGGACATGTCCTCATCATCGAGGCGGCAACACGAAAGCCGGTCTTCCTGGTCGATGTAGGCAAGCAAGCTCACGCAGCCGTCCCTTCGCCGGATGAGACCTATATTCTGGTCGCTAACCAGAACGGCAAACTCGTACAGAGAATCAACACCGATTACGCAGCCAACACCTTTACCCTCGACCATAGCGCCACTCTGAATCTTGCCGATGGGACGACGCCGAGCGGAGCCCTCAAACAGTTCGGCTCCGCCGATGAGGACGGTGTTCGGCCGGACAACGCCCCCATCCTGGCGCTGCCGGACTCCACCAGTAACTTGGCGTTTGTCACGCTTCGCGGCGGCGGTCTGTTTGTCATCGATCCGCGCGCCACGCCGATGGCTATCGCCGGTGAGTATACGACCTCGACCATCGAACCCGCCGGTCTCCTGGCGGCCCAGACGGGGAACAAGATGTACTTCAATTCGGGCGGCGGCGGTGGAGCCGAACTCGGGTTCCAATCCGTACTTTATGCTCTGCCGGTGAGCGCGTTCTCGCCTTCGCCAAATCCGTATCCGAAGCCAGACACCCCTGCGCCGACGGTGGTCTTCGATCACGGACAACAAGACGTGGATTCGCATGGGCTGCTTGCCACCCGGCAGGAACGTTACCTTTGGGTAGCCGACCGCGCCGCCAACAAGATCATCGTGGTCGATACGGAAACTGACGACGTAGTGAACGAGATAAAACTGGCTGGCGTCGTATCGCGGGACCCGGCACCGGACATTCTCGGAATATCGCCGAGCGGCGATCGGGTGTACGCGACGCTGCGCGGACCGTTCCCGCTCACCGGCAACAATCCGGAGCTCAATAACGCTCTGGGACAGACGCCCGGTTTAGGGGTGATCGAGGTCAAACGAGGCGGCAAAAGCGGAATGCTGAAGCTAGTCGCCCCCGTCTCGAACGTCGACGATACTGACGATGAGGAGCGCGCCGACCCGCACGGAATTGCCGTGCGGAGTCGCTGAGGACCGAATGCGTAGCGTGTGATAACTGGTTGCGGGGTCATTGCTGGCGCTCTCCCGAGGCTCTAGCGGACGGTAACTTCGGCGATCATCCCTGCCTGGTAGTGTCCCGGAACATGGCAGCCGATCTCGAATCGGCCGGGTCGATCGAACCGCCAAACCAACTCTTTCGTTTGGCCCGGCTCAACGGTCACGGAATTCGGGCTGTCATGGGGCGTGTCGGGAGCGGCATGCATCTCCCCGGCGTGCGATTCCTGCTCCGCAACCGTACCGATGGTTGCCTCGTGCGTCAGTCGGCCGATGTTATTAACGATCAGGCGCAATGTTTCTCCGCGATTTATCGTAAGCGACGAGGGATCGTATTTCATGCTGTCGAGGGTTTTGATTTCGATCGTGCGCGTGACTTCGTCGGGTTTGCCGGGTTGACCGGCGGCCGATTGTTCAGGACTGGAGTGCTCTTCCGGCAGATGTTGATCTTTCGATACCGGTGATTCGAGATCCTGCGCCTGCACGGCGACGGCAGACATGACTAAAGTAGCAAGAATGGCGGCGCGATAGATCGAACGTGACATCACGATATTCTCCTTATCGAAATTCGAAGACGTTTTGTAGCGTGCCCTCAAACTACGACATAGATCTTGAGTGGCGCAAAAAAGTCCGGAGACCGCTTCTATTTCTTATCGGTGCCGAGCTACTAGAGCATTTTCTGATTCGGTGTAAGGGAGCCCCATATGTAGGTCGGCAATCCTTTGCCGACGTACCGGCTCGGCAAAGGGCTTTGTCGGCAAGGGATTGCCGACCTACGTCCTTCCCGCCTACACGAATCCGTACACCGGGATGAAAAACGCTCTAATCCTCTCCGCATCTTCACTGCGCTTTCGCCGATTCCTGGAACCGCAGGCGATCTCCAGGCTTGGCGACTTCATACCAGGCCACGACCCGCTCCGCGTCCGGATCGCCTTCCTCCGGAGCCCAAGCAGCGAAATCTTTGTCCTCGACGGGGCGGTAAGGGCCCGGTTTGACCTCGAACATGACCGTCTCGGGTGCCAGGACGACCACGGCATGCCAGGTGTACGGCGGAATTTCCACCGCCATGTCGCCTCCCGCGGCGCTCAGGTCGATGCGCTCCAGGACGGTTCCTTTTTCGTCGAAGGTAATGATGGAAAACGCGCCGCGCACCGCCAGCATCAGTTCCCATCCGTCCGGGCGCGCGTGGCGGTGAGGGCGGACGTAGGTTCCGGGCTCCATGGCGTTGAACAGGCGCTGGATCGGGTCCTCCAGTTCGCGGTGAATGTTCAGGTTCTTCCGGAGCCTGGGAGAGGCTGCGGCCTCGCCCATCAGCCGGAGGAGCTGTTTGTCGCTAATCGTTTTCAAAACGTCCATGGTCGTCTCCTGATACGGCGTCGGCAAGCGCTTCGCGCAGCGGGTTATGGCCGGTTTGCCGGCTTTCGCGCGGCGCTTGTGCATCGCGAGTCTGAAATGGGTCTGCCGGTAATGATGAACGAAATCGCGCGGCCGGGTCTTGTCTGTAGAATTGCGCAAGGAGGTCGTAGATTTCCGGATATTCCATGCGCACCAAGTCTGGCGCTTCGAAAAAGTATTCGCTGAGCACCGCAAAAAATTCTCCGGGCGCCTCGGCCGCGTAAGGATCTATGGGAGTCTTCTCCTCCTGGTCCACGCGATCGTTGAAATCTTCGAACGCGGCCGTGAACGCGTCAGTCCAAACCCGCCGCGCCATCCCGCGATGCAAGTTCGGGAAACCGTCGGCTGCGCCATTGAGCATGTCCAGCTTATGAGCCATTTCGTGGATGACGACGTTATAGCCTTCGCAATGTCCGGAACCCTGCACGTCCGCCCACGACAATATGACCGGCCCGCGCTCCCAGGATTCACCGGTCAACACATCTTCCCATTCGTGCATGACGCCGATAGCGTCGAATTCCGAGCGAGGGCGTATGAATCCGCCGGGATAAACCACCACCGTACGCCATCCGTCGTAGCAGTCGAAGTCCAGATTGAGAATAGGGAGACAAGCCAGCGCGGCGATTCGGGTGCGCACCCGGTCGTCCAGAATCATCCCGCCCGCCGGTTCGAAAATCTTTTCGTGAACGAAAAGGGTGGACAGTTGACGCAGACGCTCCCGTTCTTCGTTGTTCAAGAGATCGAAAATTCGAAGCCCCGCGAGCGACCAAAGCCAGGTCGATTCCGATATCAGCCCCTGCCGAAGCAATTTGCGGCGCCGCCGCCGGCGGAGTAGACGAAAGGGCGAGATCATGGCCGACCCAGCACTGCACTCGGACGGTCCGCGCTCATCGCGGCGCAGAGCATGGTTTCGGTCGTCCAGCACATGCTCCACGCCCCGCTGTGGTCCACGGCGATCCAACCGTATTCGCGCTTCCGCTCGACGGCCTCGCGATAGGTCGCTTCCGAGGCTTGCACGATGTTGCGGCCATCCCGAACACGCGTTTCGAGACGCACCGCAACGCCGTCATCGACGATTTGTTCTCCGATGCCGGTGCAACTGACGGCGGCGTAGCCGGAGGCATAATTGCCCGCCACCGTCGCCGAATCGGATATTCGTTCCGGAAAATTGAACCGGCCGCCGCCGGTGGACGTGGCGGCCGCCAGACGGCCCCGCTGGTCCAGGACCACCGCGCCCACCGTTCCGGCGCCGACCGAGGGCCCGGTCTGCCGCTCCAGATACTCCGCCCAGCGCCGCGCCCGCTCCGGGGGAACCGGGTTTTGCGGCGGCATGCCGAGTTCCCGGGCCAGAAGCTGGGCTCCCAAGGGACCGAGCACCGATTCCGCCCGGTTCTGGAGCGCCCGGGCAAGTTTGATGGGATGGACCAAGTGAGTCGCAAGCATGACGCCCGAGAATTTCAGGCGCTCGCCGTCCATCAGCGAGGCCGAGAGACGGGCAAGTCCGTCGCTTTGCAAGGCCGAGCCGTAGCCGGCGTTGAACAGAGCCGATTCCTCCAAGCGCTTGACGGTTTCCGTCACGGCATCGACGGCGGATTGGCCTCGGCAAATTTCGGCCCATGCCGACGCTGCCAAATCGCCGACAAAAGTCCAGCGTTTCTCGCTCAGTTGGGGATCGGATTCCGGGGAGCCGGCGCCGCCGTGGATCAGGAGAACCGGTGGGCGGGCAATCTCAGCAAAGCGTTTTTCCATGCGGCTTACTGCATATTGATGTTCGATTCGGCGCGATGACGTTTGTCGGTGTCATCCCGTGCAGGAATAACCCAGCGGGCAATTTGTCTAAGATGCGAACTTCGACATATCTTGTCAAAAAAGGGCTTTTCCGGTTCGCGGTCAAAGGATGGGGCAAGGCCGTTTCAACACGATGAAGATCGGCTTCGGGTTCTATGGAGACTCCCCTTCCCCAGATGTCCTGCTTACCGAAAACGACTTACGTTTCATAGACTTGCGTTTCATACATTCTGTGAGGAACCTCCTATGTACAACTATTTTGCCCTTTCTTTGGTCGCCCTGGTCGGCATCGTCGTGTTCGACGACGATCCGACCGGCGTCTCGCTACAGGAGTGGATACTCTACGCGGTGCTGCTCTATGCGGCGTTTTCGTTCTTTCGGCGCTATCTGGCGCAGATCCGGCAGCAGATTCGACGGGGCGGATAAGCGCTCTTGCCCATTTATGCGCCTCGGCCGCCAGGTGTACTCACGTAACATCCGGCGCGAACAACTCCAGGTTTTGCTGAATTCGATCATAGATCAGTCGCGAGCCGACGATTCGTGCGGCGGAATGCAGGTCGTGCCTACAGCTTTCGTTCGGCACGATAAGATGTTCGACAATGTGTCCGCGCACCGTCAGGTAATCGGAAATCAGAGAGCGGTGGCAGCACGACGGATCTCTCTCGGCACACATGAACGCGGTCCGGCAGATTCGTGCCAGCCTTAGTATTTGTTCCACGGCTTCGCGGAAATCCGGCGTCTCCATATAGGCGGCATACGACCGGAATCCCGGATTCAAGACCCTGTGTTTTACATCGTCCGGTGTCGCCGATCGCCATCCGCCCAGGTTGTCGCCTTCCCATTGATACTGAATGCCGGCCTGCGTTAAAGCCCGTTCCAGCGTAGGACGGTTGAATTGTCTAAAACGCGCGGAACCGGGCTTGCTGCGTACGTCGACCAGACACCCGATGCCATGCCTCTTGAGCATATCGATCAGTTCGTCGGAGCTTCTGTTGCTGTGGCCGATGGAATAGAGTTTCATGGCTTCACTTCCTTCTTGCTGATTGTTTTTTCCCATTTTCCCGAACCGGCACACCCCGCCGGCAGTCCGCCGATGATTCGGGCGGACGTTCGAGTTCGTATGTAATGCACTTTTTGGACTCAAAAAACAATCAGAAGCATCCCGACATTCTGACCTATATCTCGAAATAAGCCGTTGCAGGCGGGCAATCCTTTGCTGACGAGACTTCGGCAGTTTCAGCCATAAGCAAGTTCCGGGCTTCTATAGTGTCTTCAAGTATTCGAGCACGGCCTTGCGTTCTTCCGGGCTCAAGCCGTCGCCGAAAACATGGCCGGCATTGGAGTGGCCGGGCAAGGTCGTATCGTAGATTTTTTTCCGTTCCCGCAGGTCGTCCGTACCGGCTTTCCCCTGCCCCAGTGCCGTGTAGCGCCAGCCCAGGCCGACCGGATCGTAATCGGCCGCGGACGACTCGTACGACCGCGTCCAATACTTCGGCCGTTTCGAACTGTCGAGCAAGGCTTCGATGGTCGGCACCGATCCGTTGTGGAGGTAAGGAGCGGTAATCCAGATTCCGTCCAAAGGCGGAGCGAAATAACCCGGCGCCGGGGCGGCGCGAGCCGTTTCGCCGTAATAGGAGCCGTTGAACCATGCGATGAACCGGTCCGATGCGCCGCCGACAGCGTTTTGCGCCAACACTGGATCGGTGCCGATTTCGTCGAGTCCCAGTACCAGATTGGGATAAATCGGCTGTTCGCCATAGGTACCGTGGCAGCCGGAGCATGTTCGCTCGAATACGGCGCGCCCCTGTTCGGCCAGTTTGCCGTCGAGACCGAAAGGCCACGGCGGCGGTTTGAGCGATGCGAAATAAGCCAGAATATCCGGCGCGTAGGCATCGATATTTCGCACGGTATCGACGTCATCGGCGCAGAATATGGCGCCCACCATCATGGCCCGTGCGAGATCGCCTCTTCCCTCGGCGTTGTAGAACAAGGCGTTCTTTTTCGCCATGCGCCACCAGGGCGGAACGCTGACCGGCGCGACCGATTTCGGCGGCGGCTCGATCAGCGGTTCCGGCGACCATGCCAGCGTTTCCGGATTCCGGTGTGCGATCAGCGCGAACGTCATATTGATGGCCGGATTCGCGCCCATCGTGTCGGTGATCATGTAAGGGGCAATGGCACGGATTCGGTCCGCCCAGCGCCGCCATTCCGCCGCTTCGGCCCCGTCCTCCACGTATGCGCCGACGCCTTCTGCGGCAGCCGTACGGTCCTCGGTGAAATCGAGATTTTCGTTGCCTAGGCCGATGACCAGCTTTCCGGCGAAGAAACCGGCATGGCAGGACAGGCAATTGTTCACCACGAGTTCCACGCCCTTGGGTGTCGTGTAAGCCGTGAGGTTGTAAGGCAACTCGGCGTTGCGGCCGGGTCTCCCCGGAATAAGCGTCATGGGCTTGGGCGGCGAGGCCGTCTGTTTGTAGGCCGAATAAGGCATGCCGCAGGTGATGTACGGCGCGTTGAGCAATGCCTCGTAACCTTTGTTCGGATCGCCTGGCCGCTGCTGTTCGGCAGGAACGGGTCCGGCGGGCGAATAGCTGACGGCGTTCGTCCGTTCCCTCGATTCGCAGGCCGCCAGCAAGAAAGCCGTAAAGACGATCGAAGCGACGGACGATGTTTTGGCATTCGGCATGTTCGACTCACAAGCTGGTTTTTTGGCGGAAAAATTCTTCTTTTGGGAATCGAGCCGTCAATAGCCGGCCAATTCGACGAAACCTAGCCCCGAAAGCGCTTTACCGCGAGGCCCGGCTCCGGACACCGAGACCGAGCCGGACCAGGCGCGAACGGACCGGGCGATTTCCTGATCTTCGACTAAGGGAGAAAGGCGCAGTTCGACTTCGAGCTTCGGCAGCCTCACGATCCAGCCTACCGGATAAAGAACTCCCGAGGGATTAGACCAGTAAGTGGCGGGTTCGAGCCGAACGTCGTTTCCGGAAATCGGAACAGCTCGGCCATCGGATTCGATCAGGAGCCCGTTCGAAAGCGGCGGCGCGCTGCCGTCCTTGCGCCTCAGCTGGAAAAGCAGGAGCTCACGGCCGTCGTCGAGCTGCAATTGATAGCGGTTCAGGACCAGTTGTCCGCCCGGCGGGGCTAGTTTTCCCCAACTGCGGCTGAGCCAGGCCTCGCCGGTTACCTTATGTCGATGCTCGCCCAACCGAACCGTTCCGGATATCGCCATACGGCTAAGCAAATATGCGCGAAGACGACCTCCCGCAGCAGCCGGGAAGCTTTGCCCAGCCGGCACGACAGCGGGCTTTCGGGCCTCCAATCGGAGGTTGAGTTGCGTCCCGTCGATGTCGGCCTGCAAGGCGAAAGACGTGGTTTCTCCCAGCGGCACCCTTAGCTTCCAGTCGTCCAGCCAGACCAGCCCGGAAACGGGATCATACCCGCTCATGCCCAGTGCCGCTCTTGCAAAACGCTCGGATGCCCGATAATGGCCGTTGCTCGCATCGAGAAATGCAAACAGCCCCCGATACACGTCGCGGGTGGCCCAGGCCGATGGCCTTTCGGGCTGTTCCGGCTGAAGACCGAACCGCGTAAAACTCAGTAGAAAGCCGAATCGGTGACCGTCCGGCGTGTTCATTTGGCCGGTGAATTCCCAGATTTCCATGGGGACGTCCGGATGAATCCCGTGATCGAACGGAAAAGACAAGGACCGGTCGGAACGGTCCTCCGGAAACCTGTCCGCAATTTTTCGCAGCGTTTTCGAGAAAGACGAAAAAGGCATCGCATCGCCGGACGAAACTCGCTCCGGGGGCTGCCGGAGTGTCGACGACGGCACGAGCGACAGCATGACTGCGAGCAGAACGGCGGCTATCCGCACGATAATATTGCCGCGGCCAGTTGCCATATCACTGTTTCCGGCTGCTCCAAACTGTCTAATGCCTAACAAAGATCGTGGTCAGCATGCAAATCAAGCTTTTCAACCCCATCAAGCAGGCGCGCCAAAAACTCGACTCTTTCCACCGGCTCCGCGGCTTGGCGGCTTTGGTGTCCGCCTGGATCAAAGCGCTAGTCGGAGCCGTTCGTAGCGAAGGCTTGGATTATCGCGCCACGAGTCTCGCCTACACCACGCTTTTGGCCATAGTGCCGGGTCTCGCCTTGTGCTTTTCGCTCCTGAAGGCTTTCGGCATCAACAATCAGCTCGAGCCGTTCTTGCTGCAAATGCTCGCTCCTTTGGGCGATAAGGCGGGCGATTTGACGAAAGCCATTCTCGGCTTCGTGACCAAGGTCAACGTGGGCGTGCTCGGCTTCGTCGGTTTGGCGGTGCTCATCTACACCATTATTTCGGTGCTGGAAAAAATAGAAGCCGCATTCAATCACATCTGGCGAGTCACACAGGCCCGCAGCTTCGCCCGCCGGGCCAGCGACTACCTCAGTGTGATTCTGCTCGGTCCGGTGCTGATTTTTTCGGCCATCGGTCTCACGGCCTCGATGCCCCATGCCAGCGCAGTCCGGCGACTGATCGCCCAAGAACCTTTCGGCACCCTGTTCTATCTGGGCGGCAAGCTCCTCCCTTATTTGATGATCATCGTGGCGTTCGCGTTCGTCTACATTTACATCCCGAACACGCGGGTACCATGGCGAGCCGCGTTATTCGGCGGTACCGTGGGCGGCGTGGTATGGAAGCTGGCGGGCCTGCTGTTCGCCAAGTTCGTGGTCGGCTCGACCAGTTACCACGCCATTTATTCGAGCCTGGTCATCGTCATTTTGTTCATGATCTGGCTCGATCTCAGCTGGCTGATCCTCCTGCTGGGCGGGCAAGCCGCCTTCTATTTCCAGCATCCCCATTACGTGCTGGGAAAAAGCCGTTTCTTTCAGCTCAGCAACCGCTTGAAAGAGAGGGTCGGACTCGCCGTCATGTACTTGATCGGCGAGCGTTTCGTTCATGCGGATAAACCCTGGACCATCGACGAGTTGGCGGAGCGATTGTCACTGCCGTGGGAAACGGTAAAAGACAGCCTGGACATACTGCAAGCCGGCGGGTTGGTCGTGGAAGCGGGAAAAGGCGATGAAAGCTTCATTCCGGCCCGCGATATCGCCGGAATCACCGTCTGGGACATTCTGACGGCCATGCGCACGAAACGCGAGGATACCGCCCTTTCGTCCCATGCTGCTTTCACGTTGCCGGAACTCGCGAAAATCGCGGAGGATTTGGAAAATGCCTCGGCGACGACCGCTTCGGCCCGCCGTTCGCTGCGGGATCTCATCCTGGCTCAATCGCCGTCGACGCAAGGAGATTCAGAGCAGCTTCGTTCTTCGTGCTCTTAGCCATGCCGTGATGTCGAGAATTTTCTCGATTGACGTAACGCCCAGAGCGTCACGCCCTCCCGCACCGAATAGGCGCTCGGATAGCAGCGGACGGTCGTGACGCAAGGCATCACGGAGAGTAAAACGCGATAAATCCGTCACTGATCGGAACGTCCGTGATTGCCCTCTGTCACAAGGCAGATACTACCGATGAATCGTGCTCAGCGACGGCCAAGTCGCGGTACGGTTGGTAATCATCCTTCACGTAATGGAGTACGTCATGTGCCGTTTTCGCAACCCGCCTTTCATCATTTCCGCCTTAATCCTGTGGAGCGGCGCAGGCCTCGCTGCTCAGCCCGCCGATGCCGTGGCCACGATCACCGCCCACAATCAGGTGCGCTCCGCCGACGGGGTGCCGCCGCTCGTCTGGTCGGACGAACTCGCCACCATCGCCACCGACTACGCCGCCACGCTGGAGCAGCAGGGCTGTCCGCGCGAACTGCCCCACAGCCCTGCCAGTGATCAGGGAGAACTGGGTGAAAACCTCTACTGGGCCGGCCCGGTGATGTGGTCCGATGGCCGCACCGAACCGCAGCAGCTTACTCCGGCTCAGGTTGTCAATTCGTGGGCAGCCGAAAAGGCCAATTACAACTACGAGACCAACAGCTGCGCCCCCGGCAGGATGTGCGGCCACTATACCCAGTTGGTGTGGGCCGCAACCACCGATGTCGGCTGCGGCTATGCAGTCTGCACCAACAACGCCCAAGTGTGGGTCTGCAACTACCGCCCCGCCGGCAATGTTACCGGCCAGAGTCCTTACTGATCTCCCAGGCGCACACGCACCGCGCGATTGAACGTATGTCTCGCCTCCTTCTTTGGGAGGGAGGCGAGACATGGTTGCGGCGTGCCCGCGGTCTTGGCCGCGACAGGAGGTTGAGCCGTCGAGCGGTTCACCAAAGGGTTGGACAATCCCTTTCCCGCCGGTTACCGACTTCACCGTATCGCTGAAGCGAAGTGGCTTGGCTAATCCGCCAAGTCGCACTGTCGCTCGCATCACGATTTTTCCTGATGTCCTCCGAATTGCCAGCGCAAGGCGGACAGGAACTTGTCGGCAAACTCGCTGCGTCCGCGGGACGAGAACCGCTGAAACAGCGCGGCGCTCAACACGGGAGCGGGGACGCCTTCGTCGATGGCGGCGAACGCCGTCCACCTCCCCTCGCCGGAATCGGACACATGTCCCGAGAATCTCTCCAAATCCGGCGATTGCAGCAAGGCCGATGCCGCCAGATCGAGCATCCAGGACCGAACCACGCTGCCTCTCCGCCACAATTCGGCGATCTCGGGCAGATCGAAATCGAAACGGTAATACTCGGGATTGCGCAAGGGCGCGGTTTCGGCATCATGGGATTGGCGTTCGAAGCCGATCCCGGCGTTCTTCAGAATATTGAAGCCTTCGGCATAAGCGGCCATGAGACCGTATTCGATGCCGTTGTGAACCATTTTGACGAAGTGGCCGGCTCCATTGGGACCGCAATGCAGATACCCCTGCTCGGCGCTGGCCAACCCGGTGTTTTCGCGTTCCGGAATACGCGGGGCCGCATCTTGGGGCGGTGCCAAAGCCCGAAAAATCGGATGCAGTTTTCGAACGGGCTCCTCGTCGCCGCCGATCATCAGACAGTAACCCCGCTCCAGGCCCCATACGCCGCCGCTGACGCCAACATCGAGGTAATGGACGCCGCGCGGCTTCAAGCGTAGCGCTCTATTCATGCTGTCGCGATAGTGAGAATTGCCGCCGTCGACCAGGATGTCCCCGCTTTCGAGCAAGGGCGAAAGCTTGTCTATCAAATCGTCGACGAAGCCCGCCGGAATCATTAGCCAGACGACGCGCGGCTTGAGCAGTTTGTCCGCCAAATCCCGCAGGCTGTCGGCGGCTATGGCACCCTCCGAAGCCAACATCTCAACGGGTTTTCGCGAGTTGTCCCAAACCACGCAGGAATGATTGCCCCGCATCAGCCGGCGCACCATGTTGGCACCCATTCGCCCCAGACCGATCATACCGATTTGCATGGGCTGTCTCCTTTCCATTCGAGAGATATCGGTACGTATGCGCTACGAAATCTTCCTTGCGCGGAAGAACGAGCGCACGGTTCTCAATGCACGATCGCGTATCTCAATGTTGACAGTTCGGACACCAATAAGTTGAGCGCTGCCCTAGCCGCTGCGTTCGGATAAGCTCGCCGCATCGGCGGCATAGTTCGCCGGTCCGTCCGTAAATTTGCAGGGTTTGCTGGAAATACCCCGGACTTCCGGTTTCGTTGACGAAATCGCGTAGCGTGGTTCCGCCTTGTTCTATCGCTTCGGAAAGGACCTCCCGTATCGATACGACCAGTTTTTCGTAGCGAGGCAGAGCTATGCGGCCGGCCGGTCGGCGCGGATCGATGCCGGCCCGGAACAAGGCTTCGTTGGCGTAGATGTTGCCCACACCCACCACGATGCGGCTGTCCATGATGAAGGATTTGACGGACACGCTGCGGCCCCGGGCTTTTCCATGAAGATAGGGCGCGTCGAAGCATTCGCCCAAGGGTTCCGGCCCGAGTTCGGCCAGGAGGGGATGAGTCGAAGGATCATCTTCCGTCCAGACGACGCAGCCGAAACGGCGCGGATCGTGGAAGCGGAGACAGGTTCCGTTGGCGAGGATGAAGTCGAGATGGTCGTGCTTTCTGGGCGGGCTGTCCGGGGCGAGGATGCGGAGGCTTCCGGACATGCCCAAATGAACGATCAGCGTTCCGCGGTTTGTGCCGATCAGGATGTATTTGCCTCGGCGCTCGACCGTCCGAATGGTCTGACGATCGAGCTTTTCCGGCAGATCCGGCGGAACCGGCCAGCGTAGCCGAGGCTGGCGAACGACTATCGCCTGAACGGTCTGCCCGGTTAGATGAGGCGAAATGCCGCGCCGCGTGGTTTCGACTTCCGGCAGTTCGGGCATGGCGGCGTTATCGGGCAGCGTCCGACAGCTTGAAGAAGCGTCAGTCCGCCGCCTCCTCCCCTTCTTCGCCCGGCTCTGCCGATTCTGCCGGTTCTTGCTGTTCTTCCGCGTCCGCTGGAGATTCTTCCTCGGTCTCCTCGTCTTCGGCCGGGGACAGTTTCGGCTCCTCGGGCTTGAGTTCCGGTTTTTGCAGGCTGAGCAGCTGTTTTGCGGCGTTTCCGGTCACTTCGTACTGAAGCCCCAGGTCCGGTCGGACAAGAAGGAGATCCGGCTCCCGCTGCATGATGAAGAACTCGACCGGATTGCCCTCGGCCAGGGTAATTCGGATTACATCGCCTTGAGCGGGCTGTTCCACCCGCTTCACATCGATGGCCCTCGCCGTATTCCAGGCGTTAAGGAGATCCGAAATGCTTTGATTGGGTTCGGCCGGCGGCTCCAGAATCCATTTGCCGTCCTGCCCCAAGGTAGCTTTCAAGCCCGGTATGAAAATCTCTTTGATTTTCGCGTCTTCGGGCAGGAGCTTCTTGTCCACGTAATCCGTGGCGGATGCGGTGAGGTGATGAAAGAAATCGTCGTTGACCAGGTGCAGGGTATCCCCGATTTGCACGTAACGCCGCATGTTGATGGGATCCGAGCCGCCGAACTTCATCGTCGTCGCATCCAGAATCAACGTGGCTTTCGGCTTGTCGAGCTCGAATTTGGGGAGGTCCTCGGCACTTACCGGGTACTGCGCTTCGCTGTTTGCCTCGGCGATGCCGATCAGCTGCCGGACGCGAATGTCGTTGGCCGGGGCATAAAACGGCTTGGTCAAGCGCCAATGCCCGTTTTGCTTTTCGAAGGTGATGGCGTCCTTATTCTGCAAAGTGATGGCGGTAAGCGCATTTTCGTCGATAGCCGCGAGAGGCGTAGTCTCGGGCTTTTCCTTGCCGGGCTCGAAAAATGCAACGGCGGCAAGGACGGCTATGACGATCAATAGCGCTAGATTCAGGATCAGTCTCGATTTCATTAACGTCTCCGGCGTTTAAACCAAATGGCAGCTCCCGTGCCGATCAGCCCGGCGGGCAAGGCGATCAGGAAACCGATGGCGATCACGCCGGAAGCGACGGGCGACAGTTCCAGCTTCCGGTCCGGCGACGTCTTGGCTGGAATATTGATCAAAGCCTCGTTTTGGCTCAGCCAATGAACGATGTTGAGGCCGAGATCCAGATTGCCGCCGTTGCCGAGAAAGGCATTCGACAGGAAGTCGCCGTCGCCGATAACGACGATTCGCTGTTCGGACGGCTTTTCACCGGCATCCTTGGCCGCCTCGGCTTCCGGTTGTCCGGCTTGTTCCGCCTTCGATCCTTCGTTCGGTTTAGCTTCAGACGGCTTTGCTTCGGACTTGCTTGCCGAAGCGGCCGGCTCCGTCTTATCCGTCGGTTTGATCTCGCGGGTCAAGGTGTAACCGATCTCGAGCGGGCCTTTGCGCTCGCCTTTGTCCGCGTCGAACTGGATTTTTCCTTCGATCGCTCCGGTCTCGGTCCAGGAGCGAGCCAGAGTGCTGAGCAGAGGTTCCCGCTGGAAATCTCCGTCTGCGCTTTTGCCCAGCGCCGCCGTGGCCGGGAATAGCGTCATGGTCTGAAAATTGAACGTGATCGGATGCGCCGGATATTCCGCGACGAGGGCGAAAGTGGGGTCGTCTATGCCGAAGAGCTGGGTGGATGCATCCACCACGGTTCCGGGCAGGAACTTGATTCCCAGCTGCTGGGCGAGCGGATCCAAGCCATGCAGTTCGCCGGGGTCGGTCAGCCACAACAGATTTCCGCCGTTTTTCACATAGTTCTGGACCAGCGTAATTTCACCGGGAAGGAAGTTCGCTCGCGGCCCCGCCAGGACAAGCACGTTGGTGTTGTCCGGAATGTCGGGCGTCACCGCCAAATTCACCATCGACACCGTGATGCCTTTCCGCTCCAGCTCTTCGCCGAACTGGCCCAGATCATGGTTGGCCTGGCCTTGCGGCGACCGTTCCCCATGGCCCTCGAGGAAGACCACGTGCCGTTCCTTGGCCACGGCCAATCGCTGCAGGGCGTTGGTCAAGGTGGCCTCCTCGGCGTTTTGAATTTTTTCGGTGCGGCCCTGGTAATCCACCATCATTTCGCCGTCCATGGTGATACCCAGCTCCCTGACTTTATCGGGCTGAGTATCCGGATTGACGAAATTCAGCGTCAGGTCGTTCTTGTAACGGCTGTAGCGTCCGACCTGGTCGCGAATCTGGTTTCGCAGCTGGGCGTTTTCCCGAGCGTACGCGGTGATCGTTACCGGTTCTTTGATCAGGTCCAAGACCTTGCGGCTGGCCTCGGAGAGAGTGTGACGGCCTCCCGCGGTCCAGTCGAACTGGGCCGTGTAGCGCGTGCTCAGCCAAGCCACAAGGCCGACAACGGCCAGAAACAGCAAGGTGAAGAGAAGGTTTTGCAGGCGTAGTTCGAGGTGCGTCTTGCGGTTGATCTTCATTTTTGCAGGCGATCGTTATCCAGACGATGGACGCTCAGAACGAGAAACGTGAGCGTAAAGAGCAGGAAGTAAATCAGATCGGTCGTCGATATCAGACCTTTCAGCAAACTCTCGTAATGGCGCAGGATTGAGAGATATTCGAGCACGCCGCCCGCCGAGTTGCCGGTCCAGTCGATGATCCATAAGAGCAGCAATGCCCCGAACGTGCTGACAGCGGCGATAGTCGGCTGGCTAGCGAGCGCCGACATGTATAGCCCCACGGCGGCGAACCCGGCCAGCAGCAGCACGAGGGCGATGATGCCGGCCGCCAGCTTGCCCATGTCCAGTCCGCCGCCGACCAGCAGCGACAGCGGCATCAACACGATCATCGCGACCATGATGAGCAGAAAGGCGAATACCCCGAGATATTTCCCGAGAATGATCTCGGTCATCGACACCGGAGCGGTAAACAGGAGGCTCAGCGTGCGGTTGCGGCGCTCCTCGCTGATCAGCCGCATCGTCAAAAGCGGCGTCACCAATAGGAGAATGACGCCGGCATTGCCGAACAGCGGGACGGCGATCAGGTCGGTGACTCCGGGCGCATCCTCCATGCCGGCGATGCGGGCTTGCAGCATCACGTAGTAGTCGAGCTGCGCCAGAAACATGTAGCCCAGAATGATCTGGATCACGCCCAGAATCGACCAGGCCAAAGGCGAAAGAAACAGCGTGCGGAGCTCTCGCCCCGCGATGACTAAGGCCATCATGCGGCTTGCTCCTCCATAACGGGAGTGTGTTGGGTGATGTCTATGAAGATTTCTTCCATGCTGCGCCGTTCGGGGGTCAGTTCCAGCAGTCCCCAACCCAGCGATACCGCTGCTTCGGAGATCCGTTCGGCCGGGTTTTTGTCCTTGTCGTGAAAGATTCGATAGCGCCGCTCTCCGAGGTCGTCGATCTTTTGAACGCCGTCGATGGCATAGAGCTTCATGAGATCGGCCCCTAAACGGGTTTCCAGCACCACGCTGGAGGCGCGCATCTGCTGTTCCAGGCCTTCGATGCTGTCGCTGAGCACCAGCTTGCCCTTGTGAATGATTTGCACGCGGGTGCAGGATTCCTGGACTTCGGGAAGGATGTGCGTCGAGAGAATAATCCCGTGCTGCTTGCCGAGCTCGCGGATCAGTTCGCGAATCTCCCGGATCTGGATCGGGTCCAGCCCCACGGTCGGCTCATCGAGAATGATGACCGACGGGGAATGCAGGATCGCCTGGGCGATACCGACCCGCTGCTGATAACCTTTCGACAGATTCCCGATCAATCGCTCGCCGACGTCGGTCAAGCCGCAACGCTCTTTGGCGCTATCGACCGCTGTCGGGATTTTTTCCCGGGGAATCTGATGCAGTTTCCCGCAGTAGTCCAGGTATTCGTCCACCGTCAGCTCCCGATAAACCGGCGGTATTTCGGGCAAATAGCCCAGCTCCCGCTTGGCCTCCCTGGGATTGTCCAGTATGTCGATCCCGTTGATGAGGATCTGCCCGGAGGTAGGCGCGAGATTGCCGCAGATCATCTGCATGGTGGACGACTTGCCCGCCCCGTTGGGGCCGAGAAATCCCAGAATTTCGCCCTTTTCCAGGCTGAACGTAACGTTGTTGACGGCGCAGTGATCGCCGTAATAGCGATAAAGTTGTTCGACTTGAATGAGTTGAGTCATAGCGCGCGTAAGATACAAAAATTTTTCCGAAAGGCAAGATACGGGCCACCTGGGCACCAGGTGCCGCGCGCCCGTAAAAAATAGCGGAACCCAATAACGGTACCACAGAGCAGTCCTCGCCGTCCTGATCGTGTTATTTGAAGCGGCGAGTGCGCCGACTGGACTGAGTGTATCCAAAAGCAAGGCGAGCCTGTGCGCCATCGTTTCGGACGCAGCACGCAAGCCTATCGCAAATGCCGTTCAGGACGCTTGCGACCGCCCCTCTCGACCGCTTCGAGCCACTTATCCAGCAAATTCCGATGTTTTCCTCCAGCAAGCTTTTCCCGGACCTCTACACTCTTATGGAGCAACGAACTCCACAGCCTGACTTTTTGAACATTCGTCGGACAATTGATCATTGATGCAGCGGCGGAAAACCGAGCAAGTGAAGTCTATACGGCCTAAGGACAGTCCCGGGCGACGGGAAGCATCGCCGACCATCCGCGGTACCGGGGTCGCGACCAGCCGGGCGGCCGAGTCCTTTCTTCCCGATTTTTGCAGCCTCTCGACCGCCCTGATGCTAGTCGTTTCGGCCGAATTACTGGCTTTCGTTCTGACGCTCGCCGATTCGTCGTCCGATTACGGCTTCTGGTCCGACTTGGGGCTGCGCTCGCTGTTCATCGTCTGGATCGCGCTGACCAGCGGAGTCGTCCTTTGCAGTATTCGCTCGCGGCTCGCCCGACTAGACGCCCTCTGGTGCGGAGCGGCGACCTTCTCCGTCATCCAGACCGCGACATTTCTGATTGCCTGGCTAGGCCACGACGGCCCATTGAATCCGGGACATGCCATTTCCTTTGAAAACCTCGACGTTGTCTACTATTTGAAAATTCTCGGGGCCAGCAGTCTCATTACGGCGGCCTGGCTGCGCTACCTCTATATCCAATCGCGCTGGCGTCTGCAAATCCGGGCCGAAGGTGAAGCCCGGCTCGATGCACTACAGGCGCGAATGCGCCCTCACTTTCTGTTCAATAGTCTCAACACCATCGCCAGCCTCACTCGGAACGATCCGAAAATGGCGGAAGAACTTCTGCTGGATTTGGCCGAGTTGTTCCGCGCGGTACTCAAGAAAGAGACCAAATGGGTGGCGCTGAAAGACGAAGTGGGCCTGACTTGCCAATATCTCAACATCGAGCGGCAGCGTCTCGGCGAACGTCTGCGCATCGACTGGCGTCTGAAGGACGCTCCGGAGGACGCACTGATCCCTCCCCTGAGCATTCAGCCGCTGGTGGAAAATGCGATTTATCACGGCGTCGAGCCGTCTCAGCGTGGCGGCAAAGTGGAGATCGGCGGTCAACTCACGAAACGGCATCTCGTTCTGACGGTAAAAAACACTCTGCCGGAAGCGGATGCGCGCCGCTCGCGCCAAGGTGCAAGGATAGCTCTGGCCAATCTCCGCGCTCGTCTCGAAGCCTGTTTTCCGGGCGAGGCGCGCCTCCTCACCAGCGTGGTCGACAATTGCTACCAAGTTCGAATCGTCTTTCCTTATCTTCCGAAAAATCATGAAAATCCTGATCGCCGACGATGAGGCGCCGGCTCGAAGCCGTTTGCGGGATTTGCTCAGCGAGATCGACTCGTCATTGATCGTCGTCGGAGAAGCGGCCGACGGCGAACAGGCCTTGAGGCTCGCCGCTCAGATCCAGCCGGATGCGGTTCTGCTGGATATCCGAATGCCGTGGATCGACGGCATCGGAACCGCACGCGAACTCGCCCGATTGCCTCAGCCGCCGGCCGTGGTCTTTACGACGGCTTACGACGAACATGCATTGGAGGCATTCGAGGTCAGCGCGGTCGATTATCTCCTCAAGCCGGTGCGAAAGGACCGTCTGGCCGCCGCCTTGCGAAGGGCGGAACGATTTACCGAAACCGCGTGGAATAAACTCGAGACCGCCCTACCTGCCGGACAATCGACCCGTAGCCATTTATGCATCCACCGCCATGGCGACATACGATTGATTCCGGTCGACACGGTGCTTTATTTCCGCGCCGAGCAAAAATATACGACGGTGAGGACCCCCGACGGAGAAACCTTGATCGACGATTCGTTGAAGTCTTTGGAAGAAGAATTCGGAAAGAGCTTCATTCGGATTCACCGCAACGCCTTGGTGGCAATCGACCATATCGTCGCACTGGAAAAATCGTCCTCCGGCGGCACGGCGCTTCGTCTGCGCGGCATCCCCGAGACCTTGGAAATAAGCCGTCGGCACCAGCCTTCCGTAAGAAGCCAGCTAAAACAACTCGCTACGATTGGTGAGGACGGCTGATTTGATACAATGGCTTAATTTACGCACGGTCGATACTGATGCCACAACGTATACGCATCGCCACCCGCAAAAGCGCCCTGGCCGTATGGCAGGCGGAACACGTCGCGGCGCGCCTGAGGGCCGCATGCCCCGATATCGAAGTCGAATTGGTGAAAATGGTCACGCGCGGCGACAAATTGCTCGACGCCCCGCTGGCCAAGGTGGGCGGCAAAGGTTTGTTCGTGAAGGAACTGGAGGAGGGGCTGCTGGCAGAAACGGCCGATCTGGCCGTCCACTCCATGAAAGACGTGCCGGCGGAACTGCCCGACGGCCTGCATCTCGCCGCCATTCTGCCGCGCGAGGATCCCCGCGACGCTTTTGTTTCCCTGCGTTACCCGTCCTTCGATGTGCTGCCTCCGCACGCGAAGATCGGTACCTCCAGCCTTCGCCGGCAATGCCAGATCAAGGCCCGTCTCCCCGAATGCGAAACGCTCAATCTTCGGGGCAATGTCGACACCCGCCTAAATAAGCTCGAGACCGAGCAGTACGACGCCATCATCCTTGCTGCAGCGGGATTGAAACGGCTCGGCCTGAGCCATCGGATTACGGAAATACTTTCGACTGAGACCAGCCTCCCCGCGGTCGGCCAAGGCGCCATCGGCATCGAATGCCGCCGGGATGACATTTGGCTGAACGAGTGTCTAAAAGCATTGCACCACGAGGAAACGGCTATCTGCGTCACGGCAGAGCGAGCGCTCAACGAGCGCCTGAACGGTGGCTGCCAGGTGCCCATTGCCGGATACGCGGAATTGTCCGGGGAACATCTGAGACTGCGGGGGCTGGTCGGCACGCCTGACGGAAGTTCACTGATTCAAGGCGAAATCGAAGGTTCTTACGCCGATCCGCAGGCTTTAGGGATAGCCTTGGCCGAAGATTTATTATCGCGCGGGGCCGATCGCATCTTGAACGCACTCTATGCCTGACATGGCAAGCTCGACGAATGCCCCTCTAGCCGGCATAGGCATATTGGTCACCCGACCGCGGGAACAAGCCGGTGGCCTGTGCGCTCTAATTGAAGCCGCCGGCGGCCATGCAATGAGGCTGCCGTTGCTGGAAATCGTCGCTGTCGGCGATCCTACCGCAGCGGCGGAACTTTTGTCGCGGCAAGACCGGTGGGATTGGTTGATATTCGCGAGCCCCAACGCCGTCCGCTTCACTCTGGCGATTCATGGCGGGTCGTTCAATCCGCCGCGGCCGGCGCGAATCGCGGCTATCGGCCAGACTACTGCGGAAGCGCTTACCAAGGCCGGAATTCGGGTAGACCTGATACCTAAACCGCAGTTTAATAGCGAGTCGCTCTTGGCGTCGCCGGAAATGACTGATGTATCCGGCAAATCGATATTGATCGTCCGGGGCGAAGGCGGACGGGAGCATCTTGCGCAAACACTCAGGGCGCGTGGTGCGGAAGTTGCCTACGCGGAAGTTTATCGCAGAATTCTTCCCGCGACGGATATCGGTTATTGGATTGACCTGAGGCGCCAAGGCGGTATCGACATTGTAACCATCACCAGCGGAGAGGCTTTGAATAATCTTACGCAGCTCTTGGGCGAGGCCATACACGAGTTCGCCGAGCATACCCCGCTCGTGGTGATCGGCTCGCGCGTCGAAAAACTGGCTCGCGATCAAGGCTGGCGTCATGTGATCAGTGCGGAGCCGGCCTGCGATAAAGCCATAGCGGAGACGATAATTCGTCATGTCGAAACGAAGAGAACCGCTCAAGACCGCCCGGCCAGCCGATAATCGGCCTGCTGATTTCGAGTCCTTTCTCCAATAAAAGCTATTAAGGTTCAATACTACGGGGATACAGCATTGGTTGACGTAAATAACGAATTGATGTCGGCCACCGGCCAGCCCGCCAATGGAGCGGAAACCGAGGCCGTAAAGACATCTGCCGCACCCCCCAAGAAATCCCGCAGCTTCGCGTGGATCGGTTATCTCATCTTGCTCGGCATACTGGGTCTTACCGCCGGGGGCTGGTACTTTCTTCAAGAGCTACGCTCCAAGCAGGAAGGTCTGGGCGGCCAATTGACCAGCAAGGACCAGCAAATCATGGAGTTCACGCGGCAGTTGAGCGCGATGCAATCCGAGATGGCCACACTGCACTCCCAGCTCGCCACCCTTCAATCTCAGGTGACGACGGAGGATTCGAAATTCGAGCGGCTGATCGGTGATCAGTCCGCCCAGCTCAACGAGAGATTGAACCTGACGCGGAACGAACTGAATGAATCGGTTCAGCGCATCCAACGACAGCTCAACAAGACCCGTGGCGATTTGTTGGTAGCGGACGCCGAGTACCTTCTGAGCATCGCCAACCAAAAACTTCACCTGATCGGCGACGTGAAAGCCGTAATTGCTGCCATGGAGGCCGCGGACCAGCGCCTGCACGACAGCGGCGATCCGGCGGTGTTCAAAGTCCGGGAAGCGTTGGCCGAGGAAATCGAAACTCTCCGGCGGCTCAACGCTCCGGATATCGTAGGACTTTCCTCCAGACTGCTGGCTCTTGAAAGCAAGGCCAAGGATATTCCCCTGTTCTTACCCCATGCGGGCAAAGTCAGCGAACACGACGACACCCCCGAAACGGCCGAACCCGCCGCGGGGGCTGAAGGTGAAGGGCCGCTCGGTTCCGCGTTGGACAATATCAAGGACCTGGTAACGATACGCCGCACCGATCGGCCGGTAAATGCCGTTCTCCATCCGGAACAGGCGGAGGCGCTACGTCAAGTTCTGCTGCTCAAGCTGGAAACGGGCCGAGCGGCGCTCCTCCGAGGCGACGAAGAGATGTACAAAGCCAATCTGGCCTCCGCGCGCGAGTGGCTGAACGAGCACTTCGATCCCGACGCGAAAAAAACCCAGGAGGTCGCCGCGGAAATCAGCGCACTGGCGGACCAGCCGATTCGTATGCCATTCCCGGATATCAGCAAGTCGTTAACTCTCTTGCGGAACATCGAAAAGCTACGTCTGGAAGCCGAGCAGGCCGAGACGAAGGCCACTGGGGAAAGGCAATCCGGCGAGGCACAACCTGCGGGAGCACAGCCGTGAAAAAAGCCTTCATCTATGCGCTGATCGCCGTCTCGATCGCCGTCGGAGTGGGCTTTTTCGTTCACCGCCGATTGATCGCCGGCGACGCGGGCTATGTCATCATCGGCTACGATCGCTGGGTGCTGGAATCCTCGCTACTCGTGATCCTGGTCACTTTGATCGTCGCTTTCGTTCTGTTCTACTTTTTGGTCCGCGTCGTCTTGCAGGCGATGAGCATTCCCAAAGTCCTCAAAAAGCGCGGTGGCGAACTTCGTAACAAGCGCTCCCAAGAAGCCTTGATCACAGGACTAATCGAAACGGCCGAGGGCAATTGGGAGAAGGCGGAGCGGAATCTGATCCGCCATGCCGCAGACAGCGGCGCGCCGCTCATCAACTATCTGACCGCCGCACGGGCCGCACATGCACGGGGCGCCGTCGAACAGCGGGACGAATATTTGAAGCTGGCCCGTGAAATCGCGCCCGAGTCGGAGCTAGCGGTCGGCCTGACCCGCGCGGAATTGCAATTGTCCAACAAGCAATTCGAGGAAGCGCTGGAGTCTCTGACTCATCTGAACAAGATCGCCCCGAGCCACGCCGCTGTCTTGAGGCTGACTCACCAAGCCTATGCCCAAATGGAAGATTGGGAAAGTTTGCGCAGCCTGCTTCCCGCCTTGCACAAGAACAAGGTTTTGATGGAAGCGGAGGTCAAACTGCTCGAAACGGAAACCTACAGCGCTCTGATCAGACAAAAATCCGAATCTCGCGACGTTACCGCCTTGCGGGAGGTTTGGGCGACCGTTCCCGAGCACATTCGCGCATCCACGGGAATTCAGTCCCTCTATTTCGCCGCCATGATCGAAGCCGGTGCCGGCGAGGAAATCGAGGACGAGCTGCGCCGCGCTCTCGGCGACGAGTGGGACGAGACCCTTCTAGTTCTCTACGGTTGCATCCAGCTATCCGACCGGGAAAAGCAGCTCAAGCATGCGGAAACCTGGCTGGGACCGCATCCGAAAGATGCCGTTCTGTTCAGGGTACTGGGCAAACTCGCCATCCACTGCAAGCTTTGGAATAAGGCCAAAGACTACCTGGAAAAAAGCCTCAACGTGGAACCCAGCGTCGAAGCCTACCAGCTCTTGGGTGACGTGCTGCATCAGCAAAACGACTTCGCCGCCGCCTGCCATTACTATCGCAACGGATTGATGTTCGCTTCCAGCGAAGTGGTCGCTCAGATCGAGCAGAATCCATCCGGGGAGGCTATGGAGCCGGTGGAGGAAGAGCTTGTTTCGAGCGCGGCTCAGTAAAAGAGATGTGTTTTGCGACCAACAGAGCAGCCATCCGGATTCCCTCCGTTGAGACACACGCATCTTGCTGCTTCGTAGAGTATACACAAGCGCGGCATGCTATTGTTCCGGCCGTTTAGTGGAATCCTGTTTTGTGCGGCTTTCCGTTTTCCAATGATGGCCGGTATAGGATGGGCTGAGCCTGCGAAGAACGATGCGTGTCCTGAGCCCTGTCGAAGCTTGTATAGGGCGGAATAGCGTACTCGCGTATTCCGCCGCATGGGGAGCCGTCCCATTCGGCGCATTACGCTAAAGCTAATGCGCCCTACACCAAGGTGCCCTAAGCGATCTGCAAGATGGGCGTAAGGAAGTGTACCCCATAGTCGGTACATCGAACTAGAATGTGCTCTACGATACGAATCGATATCTCTTGACCATCGCCTGCTCCCCCCGACATGGAAAACGTCATGAACGACATTCGAGTCGCGAATTGGTCCGAGCTGATGCGGGCTCTGTACGACATCCCGAAAAATGCTCTTCAACGTTATCGATCGGATCTCGTCTACCGAGGCTTGGCCGACGCCTCTTGGGGACTCGAAAACAGCCTGTTGCGGCTCGGGGGTGATTACATCAACGTCGAGAAGCCGATGTTGCGGGGCTTCCGGAAATATGCGGAGCCCGGATCCATACCGGCGGAAACGCTCTGGGTGCAGTTGGCCGTTGCTCAGCACTACGGCTTGCCGACCCGCCTTCTGGATTGGACCATTTCGCCTAAGGTCGCAGTGCATTTTGCCACGGCCGAGGAGCAATATTACGACCGGGATGCTGCGATCTGGTGCATCAATGTCGTCGAGGCCCGATCCCTGTTGCCGGAAAAGCTTCGCGAAGTGCTCAACCGTGAATCCGCATTTTTGTTCTCGGTCGAAATGCTGGAATTCATCCAGTCTCTAGACGAATTCGACCGCTTGGCCGAGAATGGCCGCTTCGTGCTGTTCTTCGAGCCGCCGTCGCTGGACGCCCGCATCGTCAACCAAGGCGCGATCATGTCGGCAATGCCCGGCGCGACCTTGGTCCTCAGCGAATTTCTTTTGAATCATCCAGCCCTTTATTACCGCATCATTATCCCGAAAGAAATTAAATGGGAAGTACGGGACAAACTCGATCAGGACAACGTCACCGAACGGATGCTCTTCCCCGGCCTCGACGGGTTGAGTCGATGGTTGAAACGCTATTACGGACCGGGTCCCTGCCGTACGCACTAAACGGACAGCCGGCTTAAGCATCGCGTTTACAGCCTTACATCAAGCCTTTAATCGCTGACGCCTTACTTGTTTTCACAACCCAGACCAACCGTGTCTCATCCAGCAATCCTGTTCGATGGCGTCGGAAAAAAATTTCGCCGGTCACTGAAAGCCGATCTGCTCTATGGCTTCCAAGACGCATCCCGGAGCATGCTCCGCCTGAAACCGTTGGAGCGTTTGCGAAGCGAAGAGTTTTGGGCGTTACGCGATGTCTCCTTTGCCGGACGGGTCGGCGAATGCATAGGAATCATCGGCCCCAATGGAGCCGGAAAGAGTACGCTGCTGAAACTGGTGAATCGGGATTACCGGCCCGATCGAGGCTGCATAGCCATGCGCGGTAAGATCAAGTCCTTGATCCGCCTCGGCACGGGGCTTCAGCCCATGCTGACCGGCCGGGAAAACATTTATATCCAGTGTGCGCAACTGGGACTCGACAAACGGGAAACCGACGCCAAACTGGACGACATCGTAGCCTTTGCCGGACTGGAAAAGTCGATCGACGCGCCGGTCAAGCATTATTCCGACGGCATGTACGCCCGACTCGAATTCTCGATTGCCACCTGCGTCCCGACCGATGTCCTGCTCGTCGATGAAGTCCTGGCCGTTGGCGACGTCGCCTTCCAGTTGCGTTGCCTGGAGCGGCTCAACAGCCTTAAATACAACGGGACGACGATTCTGTTCGTATCCCACTCGGAAATGAATATTCGGCATGTGGCCGACCGCTGCCTGCTCCTCTTCGATGGCGAGGCGCTGGCGTTCGGGGAAACCGACCAGCTGTTTCTCAAGTATTACGAATCGATAGGCTATCTCAATCGGCAACTCAAGCCGTTGGAAAACGCTCCCGAGATGCCGGCGGATTTTACCGGAGCGGCTTCGATACGAACGTTAGCAGTCAAAGGACAGGAAAACACGGACAGCGCGAAGGTTTTCACCGGGCAATCCGTGGATTTTGAACTGAGCTATGCTGCCGCGGTACCGGTGGAATCCGCCGGCTTGGTGCTCCAATTTTGGACCCAGACCGGCATATTGCTCGCTTCCATCTATTCCGAAATGGAGGGCAACCGGGGTTCACTTAAACCGGCTGGCGGACAGTTACGGCTAACGTTGCCGTTCCTGTCGCTGACGCCCGGAATTTACCGCGTCGCGGGCGGCTTCGCCTCGGCCGGAGGCTGGCTCGGCTATTGCGGGAATCTGCTGACACTGACCGTCACCCAGAAAGACGAGCGAGCTTACGAAGGACTATTTGTGATGAATGCGACAGTCTCGGGTGCGGATGGGATGGGCTAGTACATTTTTCGCCGCAGCGGTGTGAATTGAAAACTCGGCGTGCCCCCAGAAGTCAGGCCCAAATAAGTCGTAGGTCGGCAATCCTGTGCCGACAAACCTGCTGTCGACCTGCGGCTTACATCCAAAATGCACACAGCCCGCAACAAGGGATTGCCGACCTACCTCCGGTGCGGCCTCTCAGGCAGCGACCGCCAACTGATCGGGCAATTCGACTTCCATCGCGATGGGCAGGTGATCCGAGCAGGCAAAATTGATCACCTGGACATTCGTCACTTGAAGACTCGGCGTTACCAAAATGTGATCGAGCATTTTATGCGGGCGCCAGCTCGGAAATGTCTTCAACTCACACATCGGGTCGCAGAGCTCGGTTGCGGAAGTTAAAAGATTGAGCTCCGGCGAATTCGGCTCGCAGTTCAGGTCTCCCATCAAAACGACATACGACAGATCGCGGATCAATTCGCTGATAAACGCGATCTGCTTGAGCCGGGCACGCCTGCTCAACGCCAGATGCAGAATACACAGATATAACGCATCGTCACCCACCGCCCCGAAGCGGGCCAGCAAGGCGCCCCGACCGGGCAGGCCAGGGAGCTTATAGTCATGAATGAAGTCGGGCTTGATGCGGCTCAACAGCCCATTGCTGTGCAGGGCCAGATTGCCGATGCGTCGGTTGACCTGGTTGTGCCAATAGGCAAAACCGGCGGTTTCCGCGAGATATTGCGTTTGAACGATGTGATGGCTGCGTGCGCCGCCGCCGTCGACTTCCTGAAGACCAACGATATCGAAAGGCTTGAGAAGATGAGCGATTCGAATCAGATTCGGAAGTCTCTTCTGAGAGGGCCAGATGTGCCGCCAGCTTCCGGTGATATAGTCCCTATAACTGGACGTTGTGATGCCCGTTTGAATATTGAAACTTGCGAATCTGACACGCCGCTTGTTAATCGGCGCGGTAGCCTCCAAAGAACTCGCAACAGCCCGAGATGTCATGACAGTACTAAGTGACACGATACCCCCAACCTGCTCGCCGGTAACCCCGGCTGCATAATGTTGATTCTTTCATGTAAACACAATTATTGGGCACCCTTTGCCCCACTGGATTCCTTTTCGATTAAATCGTTCATAATAGCGATCATCCGAGGAAACGATTTGGCCTGCTGAGGAGCGATTCGGTATTTCCCGTTGACAATGACGTTGGGCGTTCCCGTCACACCGTAGCGCGCCGCCATGGTTTCGGCCTGCCTCATCTTCGTATCCACGGCAAACGATTTATAGGCCTTGCGAAAATCGCCGTCGGCGACGCCATGGTCGGCGAAGAACTTGGCCAACTCCGCCTCGCTCTCCAGAGCTTGCTTCTTGTTTTGGATGGCGTCGTACAAATCGGCATGGACCTTATCGAGTACCCCGAGCGTTTCCGCCGTATAGTATGCCTTGGCGTGAGCCGCCCAGCGTGCATTGAAAACGGCAGGCTGTCGAATAAAAACCACGTTATCCGGCTTCTTCTTAAGCCAGGCATTTAAATCCGGTTCGAAGTGATAGCAATGGGGGCAGCCATACCAGAAGAACTCCATGACCTCGACCTTGGAGGGATCGACAGTTGTTTGCGGCGGATTCACCAACTCGTAATCGACGCCTTGTTTGAACTCCTCCGCCTTAGCCGCTCCAAAAGCCGTAGCCGAAAACAACACCAAGCAAGCCAGCAAACTCAACGCCGATTTCATTAAACAAGCTCCGCTCTGAAATGATCCGAACCGCAAAAATGATCGAGAATCGAGCCGAACTTTCGCCCGGACTCGCCCAATGGTAGGGATTTTAAACCGAAAACCATAAAAAATGTGCCGACAATACCGAAAAATGAGCGATTTCGACTGGCGGATCTCATCGTAATCCCGACGTATAACTGGACACAGCGGTAATTTCTTCGTCGCTCAACTTAGCCGCGATCGCGCGCATGATAGAATTTGCATCGTTGGCTCGAGCACCTGCCTTGAAATCACTCAAAGTCTTTTCGAGATAAGCGGCGTACTGGGCGCGCAGAGCAGGAAATTTCGCGGACGGATTGCCGGCGCCGTCCGGGCCATGGCAACCGGCGCAAGCCGGAACGCCGGACGAGGCATTGCCGGTGCGGTAAATCGTCTCTCCTAGCGGATTAGGCGCCTCTGCCTTTTCCAGCGTGGTCTTTTGCTGGGCATAGTAAGCGCTGATGTCGTCTATATCCGCGTCGGACAGAGGCTCGGCCATCGCGGTCATGGTCGGATTGGCTCTTTTCTCGCTTTTGAATTCGTGCAACTGCTTCGCAAGATATGAAGCATGCTGACCGGCCAACTTGGGAAATATAGGCGCATTGCTGTTTCCGTCGTCACCATGGCAACCGGCACAGGGCTCCGATTTTTCCTTTCCTGCCGCCGCATTTCCTTGAGCATAAGCGAGGGAATGACCACTCAACAAAATGAAACAAACCCATAATGCACACTTCCCCATCATTGACTCCTCGCTCTGGCAAACCAAATAAAGTTCTCTCACGCCGACCTGCGGCTCGTTTTTTAGAGCGCCAATCAAATACAGGTAGACTACAAAAGTCAACAGCTTTCCCGATTCGATTCTCATGAAAACCGCTTATCAAAATACCCGGTACCTGACGAGTGCGCCGAGCGTAAAAAATGCGCCACCGGACGAAGGCTTCGAAATCGCCTTCGCGGGCCGCTCCAACGCCGGAAAATCGAGCGCGATCAATGTCATCACGCAGCAGAAATCGCTGGCGCGGGTCAGCAAAACGCCGGGGCGGACCCAGATGCTCAATTTTTTCCAAGTGGACGATCAGAGACGATTGGTCGATCTCCCCGGCTACGGCTATGCCCAGGTACCCGAGGCGATCCAGAAGAACTGGCGCCAGGCTCTGGAGTCTTATTTCAGCGAGCGCCGATCATTACGCGGGGTATTTCTGGTGATGGACATCCGCCATCCTCTGACGCCTTTCGATCACCGCATGATCGAGTGGTGCCATCACTGGAAGCTTCCGCTGCACATCGCCTTGACCAAGGCGGACAAACTCAGCCGGGGGGCTGCGCTCCAAACCTTGCGCAAGGTTGAAGCCGAATTGAACGCGCAAGAGGGATTAACGGTCAGCCTTCAGCTCTTTTCGGCACTCAAGCGGTTTGGATTGGAGGAAGCCTGGTCCGTGTTGGACCGCTGGCTGGAGATACCTCAATCGCAAGAGGCCAAAGCCCCATAAAAAGAAAAAGCTCCGAGGCAAATGGGGGGACATACCTCGGAGCGAAGTCCCGGCTTGGGGGGGATGCCGGGCGAATGACACTACTCAAAGGGAGGAGATGAGTAGTTCGCGTCGTTCCTGACACTTAATCGTTGTGACCGCCCCTATGGATAAAAGTTCAACCGCTTTGTCATGAGCTCTCACTTTTCGGGAGACGATGCGCCTCGTTTCGGACGCTAAAAGGTCTGGCGAAGCAGCAGACGCAGTTCCTTCAAGCCGCGGGAATTCAGCACGTCACGGGACTCCAGCCAGCCGCGTCGGGCCTGTCCGACGGCGTAGCGCAGATTCCTGAAGTCCAGGGTGCTGTGCGCGTCGGAGTTGAGACTGATCAGCACACCCTCGTCCTTGGCTAATTTGCAATGAGTATCGGCAAGATCGAGGCGCTCCGGATTAGCGTTGAGCTCGAGAAAACACCTTCGCTCTCTGGCCTTGCGGATGATGCGAAGCATGTCGACATCATAGGGCTCTCGGCGACCGATCAATCGCCCGGAGGGATGCGCCAGAATGGTGAAATAGGGATGATCCATCGCGCGAAGAATCCGCTCGGTCTGTTTGTTCCGGGGCAGATCGAATCGGCTGTGTACCGCACCGACGACGATATCGAGCCGGCTGAGCACATCGTCCGGCAAATCCAGATCGCCATCCTCCAATATGTCTACTTCGATGCCCTTGAGGAGAACGATGCCGTCCAAGGTTTCGTTCAGCCGATCGACCTCGTCCATATGCTTGAGCAAGCGGATCGGATCCAGCCCATGGGCTACCGTCAGCCGGCGGGAATGCTCGGTGATGGCGAGATATTCCAGGCCATGGCTTCTCGCGGCTTCAGCCATCTCCGGGATAGTATTGTGGCCGTCCGATGCTTTGGTATGGGCGTGAAGATCGCCCTTGAGATCGGACAGTTCGACCAGCTTCGGCAAACGACCCGCTCGGGCCGCTTCGATTTCGCCCCGATCTTCCCGCAATTCCGCCGGGATAAAGGGCAATCCCACAGCGGCAAAGACCGATTCTTCGGTATCGCCCGCAACCCGCTCGTCGCCTCGAAACACCCCGTATTCGTTGATTTTTAGGCCCCTCTCCTGCCCCAAATGCCGAATGGCGATGTTATGCGCTTTGCCGCCGGTGAAATAATGCAGAGCCGCGCCGTAGCTTTCCGCCGGAACCACTCTGAAATCCACTTGCAGTCCGCCGCGCAGCAACACACTGGCGCGCGTGGGACCTTGTGACAAAACCTCCGCAACGTCCTCGTACTCGACGAAACGCTGCATTACGGGGCTTCCCGGTTCCGCCGCCGCCAAGATGTCGAGATCGCCCACCGTCTCCTTGGCACGGCGATAGCTGCCGGCAATCACAACCCGCTCGACGCCGGGAACCCCGTTCAAATAATCGAGCAAAGGCGCCGCGTATTGCTCGGCGGCGACGCGCGTGTAACGCCCGGCTCCGCCACCATGAGCCTCCAGCGCGTCGGCGATGTGCATCTCGGTTTTTTCACCAAAGCCGGGAAGTGCCTGTATTCGATGATCGCGTACCGCACGCCGAAGCTGAGCCAGAGTTTGAATACCGAGTTCGCGGTAGAGCGCTCTGACTCGCTTTGGACCCAATCCGGGGATTTTCAAGAGTTCCGCGATGGCCGGCGGCAGCCGTTTGTGAAGCTCGTCCAGCGTCTTGCAGTGGCCAGTGTCGACGATTTCTTTGATCTTGCCGGCCAAGTCGGCGCCGATGCCCGGCAATTCGGTCAGGTCCTCGCCCTTTTGCACCATCGCGCGAACGTCCTTGCCCAATTCCTGGAGTATGCGGGCCGCGTTGTGATAGGCGCGGACCCGAAACACGTTCGCACCGTCGATTTCCAGAAGATCGGCGATTTCCTCGAAGATCACGGCAATGTCGGCGTTACGGACGGGCATAGCGGGTACTCACGGATTCGGAAAGACGCGCACCAAACCGGCGGTGGCCGAGGTCGATATCAATTCGACTTCGGCGATACCGAAACGCTCCACCACCCACGCATTGGTCGAAAGATGCCGGGTCATCGGATCGACCGAAAAAACGGACTCGCCGTCGGCCAGAGCGCAAGGCAACACCAATTGATCCGCCAGATGCTCGTCCACCGAGGCATTCGTATGATGGTGCTCCAACAGTTTTGCGCAGGCGTCTTCGGCGACTTGCTCCGCCGGCTTCCCCCGCTCGCCCAAGGCGCTGAAACCGGCCAGAGAACGCTCGTAGCGCGCGACGAGGAAAATCCCCGCCCCCGGACAGGCCGCCTGAACGGAAACCGCGTCGATCTCGCAAGACATGTTTTTTCGTCGCAGTATGGTCTCTGCTCGGTCCGCCATGCGTTTGACCACATGCTCGGGAAGATTGGCGGCAAGCGCCCGGCCGGAAATCTCGACGAGTTCGCCTCGATCCGGCACATTAAGAGAGTGCAGCCTCTTTCTCGTTCCTACTCCGGTTCCTCTCGTCTCCAGCAGCACTTCACCCTTTCCGACCGGGTACCAGCCGGATCGTTCCAGACTGAGTTCGGCGCGTACGCCCATGAGCTTCAAATAAGGGAGCCACACGTCATGAAGATAATCGAACGGCGGGCTCAGGGGCACGTGCGTTCCGCCCCGCAACTCGACCCGTGAGCCGCCTTCGGTCAACGCCAAAGGCAGCAGCACCGTTTGCAGTACCAGCGACACTGCTCCCGCGCTGCCGCCTTGCCTCGCTTTCGCGACATCGAAGAGATAGTCGCCGGCCTTTGGCTTTGTCCGCGGCGTGAACGTCAGAGTCCTGGAACCCAATTCGGTCCCGCTCAGCTCGGCATCGCAAAGCTTAGCCGCCGCAAACACCGCCGTCAGATGCTGGGCAGCCAATCCCGGCTTTTTCCGCCTCGCACGGATGTTTTCGATACGTACCGGACGGCCGGTAATGGTGGACAGGCAGAGCGTGGTCCTAAGAATTTGCCCGCCGCCTTCGCCGTAGGAACCGTCAATAACGATGCGATCCATGGTCTCAGTCATCTATTCCTCAAGAATTTTGATCAATAGAACGAGCGTTCATCATTGCAATGAAATACTCCTCGGTGGCTTAATTAAGATGCTAGGCAAGGCGCCGCATACTTCCCGAGACTGCCGAGTGAATGCTGCCCAGGATAGAAACCACCGGGGCGGTGGTGGTTTATTAATCAGGCCCGTAAATACCCTCCTGGCATTTCGGGCCGCCGCCCAGGCCGGTACACGCCCGGCCTGGGCTCACGCGGCTTGTCGCCGCGCCGGGGCATCCCTGCCCCGGATTAACCCGGCCTATATTTATAGGCCGGGTTAATAAGTCTCTAGGAATGAGGGTCACCGACCGATTCGGCCCTCACCGGACAGAACCAAGGAGGATTTTCCCATGTCCACAAGAAACTTCGTTATTCCCTTCTTCGCCTGCTTGTTGATGAGCAGCCTGCCCTTCAACGCCTCCGCAGCAGCACCCAGCATGTGGTGGGATCACTTGGACGGAGGAACCATGAGTCAAGCCGATTGCGTCAACAAGGGCGAATCGATATTAAACGCCGAGAAAGCAGGCAGAATCAGCAAGGACGAGGACTCGGTCCGCTCATGGAGCGAACATATCACCGGAGTGGTTGAATGTTTGAAGACGGACGGCGGTTTGATGATCATGGTTTTGGTAGGCAGCGATAACACGGTTGCAGGCAATGCCCTGTTCAACGCGCTGAAAAACGGAATGAAGCGGTAATTTCACTTGCCGGCCTGCCCGACCGCCGGGCGGGCCGGCGGAAACACGGATACCATTCTTTTCGGCCATCGCGCCTGAAAAAGATGGTTCGCGAATACCCGTCGAGTTCAGTAGCGCTTCCTTGAAAACGGACTCGGCGAAGCGTTCTGTCGCCCAATTTTCGCGTTACTCCGACCGCCTGTATACTGACCTCGGCTTCCCCCGGAGAACGCGTCATGCCCGACCAACTAAAGCGCTTCTACGGCAGAATCGGACTGGTCCTGCTGTTCGTCGCCGTGCTGTCCGCCTTCTTCGCTCTCGGAGGAAATCAATGGTTTAGCCTCGAATTCATCAAGGAAAATCGTGATCGGCTCATAGAATTTACCGAGCGGCATTACCTACTCATGCTGCTCGCCTCGGCATCCCTCTACGTCGCTTCGACGGCATTCAGCATTCCGGGTGGAGCGATACTGTCGCTGACGATGGGTTTGCTGTTCGGACGTTGGCTGGGCACTTTGGTGACGGTGATCGCGTCGACCCTGGGCGCTTTGCTGGTGTTTTTGGCGGCACGCTTCGTTTTTGCCGACCTCGCCCGCGCCAAATTGTCGAAGTCTCCGATGGCTACGAAAATCGTGAAAGGATTCGAGGGCGACGCTTTCCGCTATCTGCTTTTCCTGAGACTGGTTCCGCTTTTTCCGTTCTGGCTGGTCAATCTGGCGCCGGCCGTAACCAACATTACTGCCCGCACCTATTTCCTCGCCACGCTGATCGGCGTCATTCCCGGCAGTTTCGTTTACGTCAACTTGGGACAGGCTTTGGGCGAAATCAGCGACATCAAAGATATCTGGTCGCCGGAAGTGATTCTCAGCTTTACGCTCCTCGGCCTCCTTATCGTGCTTCCCGCTCTATTACGAAAAAACCACACTGAACCCGAGTAAACGACGCGGCCGCAACAATACGGCAAACGTGGCTCCACCGTCTTGACAGGGTCGGGAACTCATCGCCTTCCCGCTCTCTCGAAGGAACGAGCCATTCAACAAGCGATCGGAAAAATCCATGAACCGCGCGATCACCCTCAATTTCCATTTTGCCGTCTGGTTGTCGATCCTGGGCGGTATCGCTGTCCTCGGCAATCTCAACCTCGTCATTCCGGAAGCGGAGGGATTCTACGGCCCTATGCGGAACAACCTATTCATCGTCGTCGGCTATCTATTGATCAGCCAGATAGTGCTGTGGTACTTCCGTTATCGCCGGGGGAGCCGCATCGAAGCGCTGCTCATGGGACTCATCTTTCTTCTGACCGCAGGCGGCGTCGAGCTGTACGCCATGCTCAACGACCTGCCCATCAGCCAGATTTTCGTCTTCGCCTTGGTTTACCTGGGCGCCGCGCACATCCTGTATTATTTCGGCGAGCACATGATGGCCGAACCGCGCCCGGAACGTACTTCCGAACCGAAGCGGCGGGGCTCAGGGATCTAAAAAAACTAAGGCGCGGGTGCACTCATGAATTGGCTGCTCATATGCTCCTTGAGTTCCTGACCGTCCCGGTAAATGAACAAGGCTTTAAGTCCCTCCGTTTCGGCAATCCCGGCTCCCTCGATTTCACCCACGCATAACAGAGCCGTCGACCAGGCATCCGCCAAAGTCGGATCGTCATGCAGAACGGTGACGGACAGCAGATTGTGGGTCACGGGACGACCGGTCTTCGGATCGATGATATGGGAGTAAGCTTGCCCGCCCGACTCGAAAAAGTTTCGGTACGTACCGGACGTCATCACGGCCGCGCCGTTTTCCTGATGGATGTCCAGAATGCGCTGGACCTCCCGCACCAGCGGCGTGGGCTTTTCGATAGCCACCCGCCAAGCCGCCCCGTTGGCTTTGCGTCCCTTGACCTTCATCTCGCCGCCGATTTCCGCGAGATAACTGTAAATCCCCCGGCTTTCGAGCCGATCGGCCACGGCGGCCACGGTATAGCCCTGCGCGATGGACGACAAATCGATGGTGAGTTCGGGATCCGATTTGCGGATACGCCCGTTTTCCGCATCGATTTCCAATTTGCTCATGCCCACATGAGCCAAGGTCCGGTCGATTTCGCCCTGTTCCGGCACCCGGTTTTCGTGCTTGGAAAAACCCCACAGATCGAATAAGGGCTTTACCGTAAGATCGTAGCAGCCTGCCGAGCGCTGGTTGATCTCCTTCGCGATCGCCACCAGCCGGATGATTTCCGAAGAGACCGAAATCCAGTCGGTCGTTTTCTGCTGGTTCACTCGGGAAATTTCCGAGTCCTCGCGCCAATTCGACAGTTTTTCGTCGACCAGCTTGAACACGGCTTCGACGTCGGTCTTGACCTGTTCCGGCGTCGCCTCGACCTTATCCATCACCATCTTGATGTGGTAGGTCGTACCCTGAATCGCCCCGGAAAGCTCGGTTTCGGCCGCTCGTTCGCAGCCGGTAAAGCTTAAGATGATCAGCAGACAAGAGATGTATCGAAACGTCATGAGAAAAAACCGAATGAAACGTGCGGCCGGTGCTATGGATGAAACGGCCACACCCAGGGAATGATACTCAGCGCCACGATCCCCATCAGAATGTTCAAAGGAACGCCGAAGCGAACGAAATCGCTGAAATGATAACCGCCGGGACCGTAAACCATTAAGTTGGTCTGATAGCCGATCGGGGTAGAAAAGCCCATGGACGCCGCGACCATTACGGCAACGATGAACGGCCAAAAACTGACATCCAGTTTGTCGGCAATGGCCAAAGCCAGGGGAAACATCAATACCGCTACCGAATTATTGCTGAGCAGTTCGGTCAGCACGACGGTCAAGAAATAAAACAGCACCAGCACCAAAAGCGGATTGTCTCCGGCGAGATTCAGAAAACCCTGCGCGATTCCCGATGCCGCACCGGATACCTCCAGGGCTTTGCCGAGACCGAACGAAGCCGCTATGGCAAGCAACACCTGACCGTCCAGGCTTTTCCTGGCGGTCGGCACGGAGCAGCACCCCGTCAGCAGCATGGCGGCCGCACCGAGCAGGGCCGCTTTCAGCATGCTCAACCATTCGAAAGAAGCACTCAGCACCACGGCGGCCAAAATCAACCAGGCCATACCTGCACGCTCGTGACGAACCGGCAAATACTCGGATACCTGACTTATCAGAAGAAAATCGTTGGAATTCCGATGCCGCTCCAGGAAAGGCGGGCGGACATCGAGCAACAGCGTGTCCGCCGGCTCCAAGCGAATTTCGCCGATTTTACCGGAGATACGCTGACCGTTGCGCGCCACGGCGATCACCGAGCCGCCGTAGACCATGCGGAAACGGCCTTCCTTGATGGTTTTGCCTACCAGCGCGCATTGCGGCGAAACGACTACCTCCACCAATACGCGCTCGCGGTGCTTTCTGTCCTCCAGGGTAAACGACTTGTCGGCCGACGGGAGCAGACCCTTGATCCGCTGCAATTCCACCACCGAATCGCTCACGCCCGCGAAAACCAGTTGATCGCCGGGCTGGAGGCGCTCGTAAGGTCCGACCGCCGCCAACACTTCATCGCCACGTTCGATTTCGACCAGATAGAGCCCTTGTAAATGGCGAAGACCGGCCTCTTCGATGGTTTTACCCACCAAGGCTCCATTGTCCTCGACCGACATTTCGACCGTATATTCCTTGGGATTTTCGAACACGGCGCTGGCGGGTTTGCGCTCGGGCAACTGCTTGGGCGCCAACAACAAAATGTAGATCATCGTGAGAATCGAACACGGAATACCAACCCAGGCGATGTCGAACAGTCCTAGCCCCGGCCTATTGCTGTGCAGTAGAAGCCCGTTGACGATCAGGTTGGTGCTGGTGCCGATCAAAGTGATCGTTCCGCCGACGACCGCCGCGTAACTCAGCGGAATCAGCAGTTTCGAAGGCGAGATTTGCAGGCGCTTGGCCCAGGTGAGAACGGCAGGCAGAAAAACAGCCACCAAGGGCGTATTGTTCATGAAGGCGCTAACCGACGTGACCGGCACGATCAGCCTCAGCAACGCCCCCCGCAGGGACTTCGGGCGCCCGAGCACATGCTGGACCAGCATATCGACGCCACCGGTCTCCCGGATACCCGCCACCACCACGTACATCAGCGCGACGGTAATCATGCCTTCGTTGGAAAAACCGCTCAAGGCTTGATCCGGCGTCAGTACACCGGATACGAGTAGCATCACGACTCCGCCCAGCAGTATCAGCTCAGGCGCGGCGGACGTGAAAAGCATTAAGCTTAAGCACCCCAAAACCACGCCGACCGCGAGCCAAGCTTGTCCACCCATAACCGTTTTTTTGCCTCGGGAAAGATCGTTGCCGTTGAAAAACGGCCCATTTTAGACGGGATTCAAATTACAAAAAAGAATAGAAACACTTTTTTTTATAACAGATAATCAGGCATTCAAGCGTTCCTCGACCTTCTCTTTGAATTTGAGAAAGTGAACGGTTTGCAGCTCTTCCGGCGTGTCCACGCCCAGAATGGAAAGCGGCAAGTCGATGTCGGTGATATAGATGGGATAGCGTTCCCCGCTCTGACGAAGCCGCATGATATGGGCCGCCGCCATGGAAAATACGTCCTGTCCCGCATCCATGGAAGAAAACTCCGAGTCGTTGCAGAAAATGGTGTAGGCCACGCGGCCAGGCGCGGTCTCTTGAGCGAATACTCGAATTTCCAGCATGCGACTGTCCGGGTTGGGCTGGAAACCGGCGGATTTCACGCTGTATCCGCCGGACGCCTGATGTTCCACCACGTAATATTCGATCCCGCCGGCGGCCAGTACATAGCGCTGCAAGATGTCGCCGAGAAACGAGGCGTAAGGCCCCAGCAAGAGCTGGGGTCCGACCGCCTCGTGGCTACGGTAGAACAACGAACCCCGCTCGTCCAGAATGTAAACCTTTACCTGCCCGGACTCCGGTTGGCAAAAGATTTGAATAACTCCCGGCCGATTATGAGCGTATATCAAAGGCAAAGGGTCATTTTCGAGGGCGGCGCGGTCGAAAATGACCGGCGAAAACATAGATCGGGGAGCGGACAGCTCGCTGTACAGGCGATCCACGTCGGGTACGCCCCAAAAACGGACGCTCGTCCCCTGATTATCGAATAGGTAGAATTCCGAACCGCCCCGCAGGATATAGCGCAGCGATCGGTCCGGACTCGAAAACGCCGCCCTCAAATCCCGATAAAGCTCCTGAACTCTCAGGGCGATGGTTCGGGCCCGCCCGGCAACGAAACAGAAGCACTCGACGTGCGATTCGTTGGAAAGCGATTCGTTGATGAGATCCGCCAGACAATCGAGGAATCCGACCAAACCCTGGTAACGCTTGACCAGGGTTTCCCGCCACGACGTCAAAATGACGGCATCGACTTGATGAATCAGGTTCGTCCGCTCGTAGCCATAACTCAGCGCATCATGACGATCGCTGGCCAGTCTGATTCCGTCGCGGCGCTCGGCATCGACGTCGATCCCCAGGTTGACGAACAACGCTGCGGCAATCACGCGCGGGGCTCGGCCGTAATCGTCCAGATGTTCCGGCTCGCTCTGGTGCGACGCGAGAAAACGGTTCAACGCACGCAAATTGTTCTTGAGTTCCAAAAGCGTCAATGCGCTTTCGACGGTTTCCAGAAAGAGGTTGGCGCTCCGATCGTAAAGTCCGTTGAACGACAGCCAGGCCAAAAGCTCGACCAGGCTGCGCGCCTTTTTCAGATATGGCGCCTTGCCCGCATCCGCAGATGCCACCCGTCCGGAGTATAAGATCCATCCCATTTCGCCGTCCGCCAGGCGGACTTCGTGCACTGAGAAATCTTTAGGTTCGATGCAGTCGCCGCTATCGAGGCTCAGCCTTTCCACTTTACCGGGTTTAAGCTCCAAAGCGGCGGAAAGTCTGCGCCCCAAAAGCTTGATTTCCTCTCCGGCCGGACCTCCGATCTCGGAATGCTCCGCCGCGAACTGCCTCACGGTTCGATAACTCCGGGTCAATTCGTGGCCGATGACTTTTTGCTCCTGCAAAGCCTTGACCACGGTCCAGTGACGCCGCTCGTCCAGATCCCGGATGCGTTGACGCGGCCATCCCCAGGCGTGGACCATGGCGGTCAAAATCTCTTGCCGACGGCGTTTCTCCGCTTCCGTGCCCCCGCCAAATCTCACCAATTCGTTGAGCTTGAGATAAAAGCATTGCCGCGCTAGCTCCAGCCGCTCGCGCTCCCCCCCCGCCAACAAATAACGCTCGACGTCCCGATACATGAGGATATATGAGTCGAGCTCGCGGTCATCCAGACTCCCCTCGTACACCGCCGCCTTCAACCGGGCGCAGAGCCATCGGGTGTGGGGATACTGGCTGGCGTAACTCTCCATCAGAAATAGCTTGAGCAATGACTTGTGCGGTGCATCGATCGCCTTGTGCAAATGCCACAGCGTGCCGCCGAGAAATTCGTCGGGCGGGATATATTCAAGCCCTCCGAAATCGATGAAATCGTTTTCATTGACAAAGCGTTTTTCTCTCAAGTGGTTCAGATATTCTCCGTACCGCGCCTCCTGGTCGGGCGGCACCAGCCACCAGGCGGTGGCGCGACCGGCCAGCCAGACGCTGGTGCGGTAGAACTCTTCGAGCAACAGATGATGCTGCACGCTGCCGCAGCTTTCGGAAGAAATCGGGGTGCCGATGCCGAGACGGAACCGTTCGCTATCGATGAAGAAGATATGGGCCTCCAATCCAAGGGATTGGGCCCATTTTTCCACGCCGGCCGCTTTGCGACGCAATTCGTCCAGTTGACTTTCGTCCAACGAGCCCGAATGACACAGCCAGATATCGAGGTCGCTTTTCCTGGAATAGGCAACACTGCTGACACTGCCCATCAGGTATATGCCATGGATCGGATATTCGGTCAGCGCGCGCCGCTTGTATTCGAAACTCTTGGTTAGCCGCCTGACGGCGAGCAGCGTCCGGCGGGCGGGAACATAGTCCTGGATGCCGGCCGGCGTCTCGGACGAGACGTAACCGGGCAGCATCGGGTGATTGCAGTGAAACAAGAGCGGCAACAAATCGAGAAAATCCCGCTGACGCGGCGTCTGATATTCCTGAATGCGCTGCAACTGAAGCCGATGCAGGTTTTGGAAGCGCCGAACGATGGCGGCCAAACTCTTCCGATCGATTTCCTCGCCGGGTCCGCCGAGCCTTATCGCTCGCAAAGTGGTCGCTGTCACGATAATTTCGGTCCGTATGGCTCGGAATGAAGACGCTGCATGAGTTTTCGCGCGTCGTCTCCTTTTTGCCAGGAGGCGACCGCGCAATCGATCCGCCACATTTCCGCGCCGGCCAAGGCCACGCGTTCTGCGCCGAACTTGGTGGCAAGCGCTTCCGCATCGGTGCGGACGGTTTCGGGAAGAATCAAAAGGAAAGCCGTCTCATCGAGGCGGCCGATTTGGTCGGCCCATCGCAGCTGCGCATTGAATTCCTGAGCGATTTCGCGCAGCGTGGTTTCCGGCAGCGATGCGCCACGGGGCGGCTGCAGGGTGACGCGAATCACCGACAAGGCGTTGCCATAGCGCCGGCTGCGGCTCACGTGACCTTCCAAAGCCTGAAGAATCGCGTTCCGGTTCAGAAGCCCCGTTTCCGAGTCCTTGGTGTGCAGGGTGTTGACCAATTCTTGAAGACGGCCGCGAGCCGTTTCGATCCGCACGTTTTCGGTCACATCCTGGAAAAAATAAGCCTCGCTGCCGTCAGCGAGAGCGGCGCACTCGCGCTGCAGCCAAAACTGCTCGCCACCGCGCGTGACGCAAAGCCTATCGTCGCCAGCGAACAGAACGGCCAGCCCGATATCCTCCGCAGTCTTCGGGGCCCATCCGTCCAAATGATGCGCCAATTCGAACCACTGGGCCAAACGTTCGTTCACCCATAAAATTCGCCGATCCCGCATAATCGCAACGCCCATCGGCGCCCGATCCAGCGCCTCGACCAAGGCTTTCTGCATGGGGTTACTCACTAAATTCGATTCAACAGGTTTAATTTTAATCGGCCGCGAAAGTTCTGCCCGCCACACGACCCGAGTAACGGTCTATTAACCCGGCCTATAAATATCGGCCGGGTTAATCCGGGGCAGGGATGCCCCGGCGCGGCGACAAGCCGCGTGAGCCCAGGCCGGGCGTGTACCGGCCTGGGCGGCGGCCCGAAATACCAGGAGGGTATTTACGGGCCTGATTAATAAAGAGCGATCGAAACGACAGATTACGGCGATGCTTCCCATCCGAGATCTACTCAACCGCATCCGCTGGGATGAAGACTTCGCGCGGGCCGAATTCGCTATCGGCTACTACGACCGCATCGAAAAGACGATTGTGGTGACACCGTTAAAACGGATCGACTTTCCTGGGGATCGCCCCGGCGTATTCGAACTCACCGATTCCGAAGGTGAAACGCACACTATTCCACTCCACCGCATTAAAGTGGTATATCGAAACGGAGAGCTTATCTGGCAACGTACGCACTAATTCAAAGGGGGCCGCATGTCCGCAAATATGTCTCGTTACGCAGAACTTATCGGACGAATTTTCATGTCCATCATCTTTCTGTTGTCGGGCTTCAACAAGATCGGCGGTTTTGCCGGAACCCAAACCTACATGGAATCGATAGGGGTACCGGGCATGCTGCTGCCGCTGGTTATCGCATTGGAAATCGGAGGCGCGATAGCCATCATGATCGGCTGGTACACGCGGTGGTTCGCCCTAGCCCTCGCCGGTTTCTCCATCGCGGCGGCCTTGCTCTTCCACCTTAATTTCGGCGACAAGGTGCAAACCATCATGTTCTTGAAGAACATAGCGATCGCCGGAGGCTTCATGGTCATTTTTGCCCATGGCCCCGGCGATCTGAGTTTGGACAAGCGACAGGGCCGGTATTGAGATTTGCCCGGTCCCATCTGATCAGTGCGTTTTGTGCAGAGAGCTCGGCGCGTTCAGATCGGCGTCGTCGTCGACACCGACGCCCAGCCGGTCTACCAATTCGCCGCCCAGCCATCCGGTGATCAAGACCAATGCGAAACCGGCAAACGACAGAACGAAGGCCCAAGCTCCGGGGAAATCGATATTCCGCCGGAGCCACCAACTGGCGATGAAAAGCAGCAGTACCACCACATTGCCGACACCGTGCATCAGTCCGATATACTTGGCGCGGGTATTGGGCGGTATGGCCAGCCAGTCGATCAAGCCGAACGGCGCAGCAATCAGCCCGCCTATGATTCCTGCCGCGATCATCCAGAAGGCGACCGTCACAAAACTCGGCGAACCCGTCATCAGATAAATGATGTCGAAGACAACACCTGTGGACAGCAACCCGAGCGGAAATACGATCAGTATCGGATGGGCCGGGTGGCCGAGAATCTTAGCTTTGCTTTGCATACTGCCTCCTTGGAACTGGAACACCAGTCGCACGATTTGATGAGTTGAAAAGTCACCGCGGCAATCGCAGCCGTATCGAAGGCGGCTTGCGATACGCCCAAGCGACCCCTCGATTCATGATTTCCCCCAAACGATCTCCATGCCTTCCCTGTTACCCAAAGCCGTCCGCAGCAGACCGATCAACGCTCTATCGAGTCCCTGTTCCTCCAAAAACTCCAGCTGGGCTCGATTGACGAAATAGTCCCTGTCGATCGAGCTTTCTTCCTCCAATACATCCATCAACTGTTGAAGCTGTTGGTCGCTGATTTCTCCGACGAACGCGCCGGTTTCCTTGTCGTGAAGCTTCACCATGGCTGTTTCTCCAACCGCTCGCTGAGCCATTTAGCCGGCTCCGGTCGGCTTACTACTGTTTTTGACCAGCAAGGAACTGCGCCGTTACCGCGACCACGCGCCTGCCCTGAAATTTTGCCGCGGCCATGGCCACATCGTCCGGCTTGAGCTGCCCGTTGTTGCTCGTGAACGATACGCCGTAAGGATTCCCGGCTTGGAACTGTATGGGATCGATGTAGCCCGGCGCGACGATGATGGCGCCCCAGTGATAGAAGGTATTGTTGAGGGCGACGATCGTCGTTTCCTGCCCGCCGTGAGGCGTCGCGGTACTGGTAAACGAGGAGACGATTTTGTTCACCAATTGTCCTTGAGTCCACAAAGGTCCCGTCCTGTCGATGAACTGCTTGAGTTGAGCGGTAGGCAGTCCATAGCGGGTCGGTGTCCCGAAAACAATGGCATCGGCCCACACCAGATCGTCCAGGCTCGCTTCCTCCACATCCCGAGCTTCCTGCCGGTGCCCGGCCCAAAGCGGGTTGGACGCAATGGCATCCTCGGGAGCGAGCTCCTGCACCTTCCTAAAACGCACTTCGGCGCCCGATTGCTCAGCCCCTTCCTCGATACCGCGCGCCAATCGGTAAGTGGTTCCGGTAGCGCTGTAGTAAATGACCGCGAGTTTGACAGCCATGTTTCCTCCGTGAATTTGGGGTATATCCCTTTAGAAACGAGGCGGGAAGGAGAGTTTAAGGAACTTGTTTCAAAAAGGGTGAATAGGTCTAGCCACGAAACGCCGTAAGCGTCCGAGCCTTACCGTGTTGACGGCGTCAAGCCGCGATGGGCTGGGTCAGTTCCGTCACCTGATCGGCGAGGTTCCAGGGTAGGAGCTCGTCGATCCGATTGACCGGATGCTCGGCGAT